>Ga0209482_1000244_pt1 | contig 49681 bp, 41 predicted proteins | sample CoawatmetaG10DNA_FD_187512 | JGI IMG/M metagenome (GOLD analysis project Ga0209482, IMG submission 187512) | Marine microbial communities from the West Antarctic Peninsula - Coastal water metaG104-DNA (SPAdes) (version 2) | ecosystem: Environmental > Aquatic > Marine > Coastal ...
GGGGATGCGGGGGCAAGCGATTTGGAGATGAAATTCATGGGGCCTTTCTCCCGCTAGAGATCGGCGAAGCGCGCCAATCTAATATCGTTACGCGTAACGATCGAACGGGCTTGCGGATCCAGCAACGCCGCCAATTCCGCTTCATATTGATAGCCCGGCGCGGCCAAGGGGTACGTGCCGGTCGCGGGGTGCAGGTAAATTTCGTTCACGCCATCGGGCAGGTTTTCGAGAATGCCGCGCAACCGCGCCGCGTGCATCGCGCCCGACCAGGCGAGGCCGAAGGTGCGGTCGGGCACTTTCATCCCGGCAGCACGACCCGAGCGCTGGATATGCCGCGCGAACGGCTTGGCGATGTCGAGCCCGGTCACCGGTTCGAACGCCGCGAGCGAAGCGCGCTCTTCAACCGGTGCGCGCAGCGCCTTCATCCCGTGGCGCAGCCCGACCTTGAGCAGCGTCGCGCCGATCACCGGGTGCAAATGCATGTGCTTGTGTGAATTGACATGGTCGAGCGGCAGCCCGGTCGCCGCAAACAAAGCGAACTGCGCCTCGATCTCGGCCTCCAACTGGCGGCGCACCGACGGCTTGGCCAGCAGCGCCAGCGCGACCGGCAAGGATTCGATCCGGAACTGGCCGTCCGCATCAACCAGGTCGGGAATATCCGATGGCGGCAAAGCGGGCGGCGTCTCGGCCAGCGCAACGTGCAGCCCGACGCCCAGCGTCGGCGTCGCGTGCGCGCGCTCCACCGCATCGGCGGCGGCATCGCCCGTTACCATCAGGCTGGTGACGGTCAGCACCCCCTCGCGGTTGGCGTGTTCGACCGCGCGATTGACCTCGATCGACACGCCGAAATCATCGGCGGTGATGATCGCGGTCTTCACCGCCGGGGGAACCCGTAAAACTCCGGGTCGGCCAGCACCGCATCGGCCACATTGCCCGGGCTGGCCACGGCGACACGGCGCAACACCGCGATCATCGCGTCGCGGTCGCCTGCGCGTACCGCCGCATCCCAGGCTTCTTCGCGACCGGTCGCGGCGATCCGCTCATTGACGGTCATCTCGGCAAGCGTGGTCATGGCCGTGCCTTATGCAGCTTCCTTGCGGCGGCGCAGGAAGTCGAAAAATTCAACCCCCTCGCGCAGGCGGCGCTTCATCATGTCCCAGTCGGTCAGCATCTCGCGGACGATTTCCCAGATCTTCGACGGGCGGAAGTAGAAGCGCTTGTAGAACTCCTCGACCTTGTCGAAAATCACCGCCGAGGACAGATGCGGATAGCTCAACTGCGCGATCTGGTTGCCGCCATCGGTCAGCAGATCATGCGAGCTGTCGAACCAGCCATTTTCGGTCGCCTGCTTGTACAGGAAGGTGCCCGGATAGGGTGCGGCCAGCGACACCTGAATCGTGTGCGGGTTGATTTCCTTGGCGTAGTTGATCGTTTCCTCGATCGTCTCCAGCGTCTCGCCGGGCAGGCCGAGGATGAAGGTGCCGTGGATGGTCAGGCCAAGCGCATGCGCATCCTTGGTGAACTGCCGCGCGACATCGGTGCGCAGGCCCTTCTTGATGTTGTGCAAAATCTGCTGATTGCCGCTTTCATAGCCGACGAGCAGCACGCGACAGCCGCCTTCCTTCATCGCCTTCAGCACCGGCTGGGGCACGTTCGCCTTGGCATTGCAGCCCCAGGTGACGCGGAAGCCCGGCGTGCCGAAGCCGAGCTTGCGCAGCTCGCCCGACAGCTCGACCACGAAATCATGCGCATCGGCGAGCGTGTCGTCGTCGAAGAAGATCTCGTTCACCTCGGGCATTTCCTTGAGGATGTATTTCACTTCCTCAATGACCTTGGGGACGCTGCGGTGGCGATAGCGATGCCCGCTGATCGTTTGCGGCCACAGGCAGAAGGTGCAGCGGCTCTTGCAGCCGCGCCCGGTGTAGAACGAGACATACGGATGGCGCTGATAGCCGCCATAATATTTCGACGTATCGAGATCGCGCTTGTAGATCGGCGAGACCATGGGGAGGACGTCCATATCCTCGATCTGTGCGCGGTCCTTGTTGCGCACGATCGTGCCGTCGGGCGCGCGCCAGGTGATGCCGTCGATTTCGGCAAAGGGGCGGCCCTCGGCCAGTTCGACGCAGGTGAAATCATATTCCTCGCGGCAGACGAGATCGATCGCCTCGCACGCTTCCAGGCTGGCCTTGTCCTCAATCATCACCTTGGCGCCGACAAAGGCGACGATGATCTTCGGGTTGCGCTCCTTGATCAGGCGCGCGGTGCGGATGTCCTGGTTGAACGACGGCGTCGAGGTGTGGAGAATGACGAGATCGCGCGTGTCGAATTCGTGCGCGATGTCCTCCCACGACTGGTCATGCGCGGGCGCGTCGATCAGCTTCGATCCCTCGATCATCGCCGCCGGCTGGGCGATCCACGTCGGATACCAGAAGGATTTGACCTCGCGCTTCATCTGGTAGCGCGCCCCGGCACCGCCGTCATACCCATCGAACGAGGGTGCCTGGAGGAAAAGGGTCCGCATCATGCTTGTTGCTCCGTGGAGGCCGAGACAATGCGGCCGTCCGTCTTCATTTTAAGTGTTGCACCGCGCCAATCAACCGACCGCACGAAGAAGCTCGCGATATACACCGCAAAAGCCAGGCCATCATGCAGCAGCGCCATCCACAGCGGTGCGATCCGCCCCCCTACCGCTGCATCGACGTTTCGCACAACCACCAACCGCGCAATTGCTGCTGCAAGGGCGAGCAAAAGCCCGAACTGTGGCGCATACAGCGCAGCCAAGAGCGCGGTGGGGAAGGGCAGGCCGATGACAATGCCGACATAGGGCCAGAAGGCGACGTCCCGGACGGTCGCGCCCCAGCGAAGCTCGTGCCGCCATAGTTGCGACAGGCTGGTTTCGTCGCAGGCGTGCGTTACCAGAACCGGCGGCACCGCGACGCGGAGGCCGAGCGCGCGCACGCCCTCGCCAATCGCATAATCGTCGGCCAGCACATCGGCGAAGCGCTGGAAGCCGCCGATTTTATCGAGCGTGTCGCGTTTGAGCGCGATCGTCGATCCCATGCACGGCGCGGCCAGCCGATTCGACACCCCAAAGGCCACGCCCAGCATGAATTGATAGGTCACGCCCGCTGCGACCAGGCGCGACCAGAAACCGGCATCGCCGCGCCCGGAATAAATGCAGGTCACCGCGCCCACCGCTGGATCGTCCAGCGTGGCGAGCAGTTGCGCCAGATAATCGGGCGCGACCGCGATGTCGCTGTCGCTGAGCACCACAAAGGGATGGCGCGCTGCGCGGTCCATGTTGATAAGGTTGGAGAGTTTGCCGCTCGCGCCGTGGATCGTGGGATCGATCACCAGCTCGATATCGGCGTGCGGATAGGCGGTTTTCAGCGCCTCGACCACCGCGATCGCCGGATCGTCGGCGCGCTGCACACCGCACACGAGTTGCAGCGGCCCGGCATGGTCCTGCGTCAGGAAGGTCGCGAGATTGTCGAACAGACGCGGTTCGGCCCCATAAAGCGGCTTGAGCAGGGTAACGGCTTCGGTGCGGGCGGGCGCTGGTCTGGCACCAGCGAAAAAGCGCCGGAACACGATCGCTGCGGCCACCGAATAGACGATGCCGAACACCGCCAGCACGATCGCCAGCCAGCCCAGCGCCGTACCGATACTCTGCAGAATGTGGGTCACGATGCCTCCCTCGTAACGCCGCGCGGGGGACGGGTATAGGCGCACGGACATGAAAAAGCTGTCATGTTCGCACCGGTTCGGTCCTTTCTGCCTGTGCGGTGCCCCTTGGTATTTGCTCTTGCGCCGCGTCGCACTAAAGCCACCGCCACTGGAGGCTGCTTGACCGATCGACCCATCATCCTTGTCACCGGCGTCTCCGGTTTTGTCGGCTCGGCCGTCGCGCGGCAGCTGGCCGCAGGCGGCGCGCGCGTGCGCGGGCTGGCGCGGGCAAGCAGCGCGCGGACCAATTTGGCGGATTTTCCGGGCGAACTGGTCGAGGGTGACGCGCGCGATGCCGCTGCGATGGCGCGGGCGATGGCGGGCGTGGCGCACCTCTATCATGTCGCTGCTGACTATCGGATTTGGGCACCCGACCCCGAAGAGATCGTCCGCAACAATCTCGCCAGCACGCGCACCGTGATGCAGGCGGCGCTGGCCGCCGGGGTCGAGCGAATCGTCTATACCAGCAGCGTGGCGACGCTGCGGCCCGACCACGGCAAACCCTCTGACGAAACGCGCCCGGCCACGCCCGAACAGGCGGTCGGTGCCTATAAGCGTAGCAAGGTGGTGGCCGAGCGGCTGGTTGAGGCGATGGTGGCCGAGCAGGGGCTGCCCGCAGTGATCGTCAATCCCTCGACCCCGATCGGCCCGCGCGATGCGCGCCCGACGCCGACCGGGCGAATCATCGTCGAGGCGGCGTCGGGGCGGATGCCGGCCTTTGTCGAAAGCGGCTTGAACCTCGTCCATGTCGATGACGTGGCCGAGGGCCATATCGCGGCAATGGAACGCGGCCGGATTGGCGAGCGCTATGTGCTGGGCGGGCAGGACGTGTCGCTGCGCCAGATGCTGGCCGATGTGGCTGCGATCGTCGGGCGCAAGCCGCCGACGGTACAGATCCCGCGCGCGCCGCTCTTCCCGCTGGCGTGGATCAACGAACAGGTCGCGCGGGTGACAGGCAAGGAGCCGTTCCTGACGCTCGATGCGCTGCGCATGGCCGCACACGACATGTATTATGCGAGCACCAAGGCCGAGACCGAACTCGGCTATCGCGCACGGCCTTATCGGGCGGCGCTGGAGGATGCGGTGGCGTGGTTCCGCCAGGCGGGGATGCTGGCGTGATCGCGCTCGGAATTGCCACGCTGTCGCTGTTGATCTGGATCGTGCTGGCGCTTGGGCGCGACGGCTTCTGGCTGACGCGCGAGCGGGATGATGCGATTGCTCCCCTCCCTGGAAGGGAGGGGCCGGGGGTGGGTCGGCCTAGTGCAGGCGTTGCGCTCTCAACGGGCCAACCCACCCCCAACCCCTCCCTTCCAGGGAGGGGAGAAGGAGGGGCATGGCCCTCCGTGGTCGCCGTGGTGCCCGCGCGCGATGAAGCCGAGGTGATCGCCGAATCGATCGCCAGCCTCGCCGCGCAGGACTATCCCGGCGACTTCCGCATCATCCTGGTCGATGATTCGAGCAGCGACGGCACCGCCGACGTCGCCCGCGCCGTGGGATCAGACCGTTTGCAGATCCTCACCGGCGCGCCGCTCGCGCCCGGCTGGACCGGCAAATTATGGGCGGTCTCGCAAGGCATTGCTGCGGCAGGCGACGCGCCCGACTATCTGCTGCTCACCGACGCCGACATTGCCCATGCGCCCGATAGTGTGCGCAGCCTGGTCACCCGCGCGGTGGCGGATGATCGCGTGCTGGTCTCGCTCATGGCGCGGCTGCGCTGCGAGAGCCTGGCCGAGCGTGCGCTGATCCCGGCGTTCGTCTGGTTTTTCCAGATGCTCTACCCGTTCGCGACGGTGAACCGGCGCGGGCGCGGTTTGGGCGCGGCGGCCGGCGGGGTGATGCTGGTGCAGCGCCGCGCGCTGGCGGCGGCGGGCGGGATTGCGGCGGTGCGCTCCGCGTTGATCGACGATTGCGCATTCGGCGCGTTGATGAAGCGGCAGGGGGCGGTGTGGCTCGGCCTGACCGATCGCGCGCTCAGCATTCGGCGTTACGACACATGGGGCTCGGTCGCGGCGATGATCTCGCGCTCCGCCTACGCCCAGCTTCGTTATTCGCCGGTGCTGCTCGCGGGTACGACGCTTGGCCTCGCACTGACCTATTTCGCGCCGCCGGTGCTGGCGATTTTCGCACGCGGCGCGGCGCATTATGCAGCGCTGGCCGCCTGGGCTATCATGGCGCTGCTGTTCCAGCCGATGCTGCAATTTTACCGTCGTTCGCCACTTTGGGGACCTGCCTTGCCGTTGATCGCAACCTTTTATGCAGGCTGTACGCTGCTGTCGGCGTGGCAGCACGGGCGCGGACGCGGGGGCCTGTGGAAGGGCCGCGTTCAAGCGGATCTGTCGGCATGAGCACCGCGACCACCGCCACCGCGCTTGCCTCGGGCAAGGGGCATAAGGACGAGAATTTTCCCGTCGCCTCGGTGTTGCTGAAGCGCGAGCATCGCGCGCCCGTGATGGCCTTTTACCATTTCGCGCGCGCGGCCGATGATGTGGCCGATAACGCCGCCGCCTCGGCCGACGAGAAATTGGCGCTGCTCGCTGCGATGCGCGCGTCGATCCTCGGCACCGAGGATAGCGACGCGCCTTCGGTGGCGCTGCGCGCGACGATGGAGGCGCATCGGCTAAGCCCGCAGCACGCGCTCGACTTGCTCGTCGCATTCGAGCGCGATTGCACGGTCGATCGCTACGCCAATTGGGCGGCGTTGCTCGACTATTGCCGCTATTCTGCGATGCCGGTCGGCCGCTATGTGCTGGATGTGCATGGCGAGGATCACGCCACCTGGCCCGCGTCGGACGCATTGTGCGCGGCGCTACAGGTCATCAACCACACGCAGGATTGCGCCAAGGATTTCCGCGCGATCGGGCGGGTCTACCTCCCGGCGGATGTCATGGCGGCGCATGGCGCGACGGTCGAGGATCTAAGACAAGCGACGGCGACCCCGGCGCTGCGCGCGGTGATCCGCGATCTGGCGGCGCGATCGGGCGTGCTGCTGGCGCAGTCGGCGGGCTTTGCCGCCGCGATTCGCGATCGTCGGCTGGGGATTGAGGTGGCGATCATCCACCGCCTTGCCGCAAGCCTGACCGCGCGCCTGAAAGTGCGCGATCCGCTCTCCGAGCGCGTCCACCACCGCGCGCGCGAGGCGTTTGGGCTCGCAGCGTTGGCGGCGGCAAAGCAAGTGGTTAAGGGGCGGGCATGAACCCCAAGGCGACCCCGGCGCATCTGCAGGCACAAGTCTCGCGCAGCTCGTTCTATGCCGGGATGCGCGTCCTGCCGCGCGCGCAGCGCGAGGCGATGTACGCGGTTTATGCCTTTTGCCGCGCGGTCGATGACATCGCCGATGACGAGATCGGCGATCGTCCAGCGCGCGCGGCCGCCTTGGACGCATGGCGCGCCGACATCGAGTCGCTCTATGCCGGTCGGGATCCGGGGCAGGCGGCGCTGGTGGCGGAGGCGGTGCGCCGCTTCGCGCTCGACAAGGCCGATTTTCTGGCGGTGATCGACGGCATGGCAATGGATGTCGCCGAGGATGTTCGCTTCCCGCCCATGGCCGAGCTCGATCTCTATTGCGACCGCGTCGCTTCGGCGGTGGGGCGCTTGTCGGTCAAGATCTTCGGGATGGAGGAGGAGACCGGCATCGCGTTGGCGCACCATCTCGGCCTCGCCTTGCAATTCACCAATATCCTGCGCGACGTGGATGAAGACGCCGCGATCGGGCGCGTCTATCTGCCGCTGGAGCCGTTGCAGGCGGCGGGCATTCCGCTCGGCGATCCGCTGGCTGTGGTTGGCGATGCGCGCGTCGATGCCGCTGCACGCGTGCTGGCGGCGCGCGCGCACGAACATTTCCGCGCAGCCGAGGCGATTTTGGCGAAGCGGCCACGCGGGCATTTGCTGGCACCGCGACTGATGGCGGCGGTGTACGCGCCGATTTTGGTGCGGATGGAGGCGATGGGCTGGGCCCCCCCGCGCGAGCGGATCAAGGTCAACAAGGCCGCGTTGCTGTTCACCGTGTTGCGGCTCAGCCTGTTCCGTTGAAGCGCGCGGATTCTATCGGGCGGGTCCGGATTGTCGGGGCCGGGATGGCGGGGCTTGCCGCCGCCGTCGATCTCGCGCGCGCCGGGCATAAGGCGGAGCTGGTCGATGGTGCGGCGCAAGCGGGCGGGCGCTGCCGCAGCTATCACGATCCGCAGCTCGGGCGGACGATCGACAATGGCAACCATCTGGTGCTGTCGGGCAATCGCGCGGTGGTGGACTATCTCGCGACGATCGGCGCGAGCGACCGGCTGAGCGGGCCACTCCATGCCGATTTCCCGTTCGTCGACCGGCGCAGCGGCGCGCGCTGGGCGGTGCGCATCAATGACGGGCCGGTGCCATGGTGGATCTTCCGCGATGGCCGCCGCGTGCCAGGCACGCGGGCGGGCGATTATCTGCGGCTGGCGGGGCTGCTGGGTGGTGCGGCCACGCAGACGGTGGGCGACCGGATCGATGCGCGCGGGGGCGTGTGGGACAAATTAATCGAGCCGGTGTTGCTCGCGGTGCTCAATACGGCGGCGGCATCGGGCTCGGCGGGGTTGTCGGCTGCGGTGTTACGGGAGACGCTCGGCAAAGGCGGCCGCGCGATGCGGCCGCGCATTGCGGAGCCAACGCTGGCGGCGGCATTCGTCGACCCGGCGGTTTCGTGGCTGGAGCAGCAGGGCACGACATTGACGCTCGGGCGGCGGCTCCGCGGCCTTCGTTTTGCCGAGGATCGCGTCGTCGCGCTTGATTTCGGGAGCGGCGAAGAGCCGGTCGCGGCGGAGGAGACGGTGATCCTGGCGGTGCCGCCCTGGGTCGCGGCGTCGTTGGTGCCGGGGTTGACCGTGCCCGATGATTTCCGCGCGATCGTCAACGCGCACTTTGCCTACACGCCGCCACCCGGCGTGGCGCCGATGATCGGCGTGATCGGCGGGACGGCGGAATGGATCTTCTCCTTTGCCGATCGCATCTCGGTGACGGTCAGCGCCGCCGATCATTTGGTCGACACCGACCGGGCAGACCTCGCCGCGACCTTCTGGGCGGATATCGCCGCGATCCACGGGCTGCCGCCGACGCTGCCGCCGTGGCAGATCGTCAAGGAAAAGCGCGCCACCTTCGCCGCCACGCCCGAACAGGACGCCAAGCGTCCGCCTGCCGCCACGCGCTGGCGCAACCTGTTTTTGGCGGGCGACTGGACGCAAACGGGTCTGCCCGCGACGATCGAAGGCGCCTTGCGATCGGGCGAGACCGCTGCCCGCTTGGCGCGGGGTGCCCGGCTCGGCTAAGGCGCAGGCATGAGCATCGATACGATAGACCGCAGCGCCCTGTTGGAAGAAGCCGATGCCACGGCGAGCAAGGCTGCCGCCGCACTGGGCGGGCTGCAGAATGCCGACGGGCATTGGGTGTTCGAGCTGGAAGCCGACGCCACCATCCCGGCTGAATATGTGCTGCTGCGCCATTATCTGGGCGAACCGCGCAACGCCGAGATCGAGCGCAAGATCGGCGTCTATCTGCGCCGGATCCAGTCGCCATCGCATCACGGCTGGGGCCTGTTCCATGGCGGCGCCTTCGATGTCAGCGCGAGCGTAAAGGCCTATTTCGCGCTCAAGATGATCGGCGATTCGATCGATGCGCCGCACATGGTGCAAGCGCGCACGGCGATCCACAAAGCAGGCGGGGCGGCGGCGGCCAACGTCTTTACGCGGATCCAGCTGGCGCTGTTCGGCGCGGGGCCGTGGAGCGTGGTCCCGACGCTGCCGGTCGAGCTGATCCTGCTGCCGCGCTGGTTCCCGGTGCATCTTTCCAAAATGTCCTATTGGGCGCGCACGGTGATCGTGCCGCTGCTGGTGCTGGCGGCGAAGAAGCCGGTCGCGCGCAATCCCTCGGGCGTGCTGGTCGACGAACTCTACACGACCAAGCGCGCCAAGCTGGTCAGCAAGGCGGCGGGCACCAAGCAGGCGTGGACCACCTTCTTCAACGGTCTCGATGTCGTGCTGAAGGGCGTCGAGCCGCTGTGGCCGAGGGGCACGCGCCAGCGCGCGATCGACGCCTGCGTCACCTTCGTGACCGAGCGGTTGAACGGCGTCGACGGGCTGGGCGCGATCTATCCGGCGATGGCGAACAGCGTGATGATGTTCGATTGCCTGGGCTATGCGGAGGATCACCCGGCGCGGGCGATTGCGCGCGAATCGGTTGAGCGGCTACTCGTCGTGAAGGACGACGAGGCCTATTGCCAGCCGTGCGTCTCGCCCGTGTGGGATACCGCGCTTGCTTCGCACGCAATGCTAGAAGTGGGCGGCGAGGAGGCAGAGGCGCGCGCGGCGGCGGGGCTGGCGTGGCTCAAGCCGCTGCAAGTGCTCGACGTGAAGGGCGATTGGGCCGAGGAAAAGCCCGATGTCCGCCCCGGCGGCTGGGCCTTCCAATATAACAACGCGCATTACCCCGATCTCGACGATACCGCGGTGGTGGTGATGGCGATGGACCGCGCCAAGGACCGCACCCCCGCCGCCTATGACGAATCGATCGCGCGCGGGGTCGAATGGACCGTCGGGCTGCAAAGCAAGGATGGCGGCTGGGGCGCGTTCGATGCCGACAACAGCTATCATTATCTCAACAACATCCCCTTTGCCGATCATGGCGCACTGCTCGATCCGCCGACGAGCGACGTTACCGCGCGCGTGGTGTCGATGCTGGCGCAACTCGGCGAAACCGATACGCCCCGGATGAAGGCGGCGCTGGCCTTCCTGGAGAAGGAACAGATGCCCGATGGCAGCTGGTTCGGGCGCTGGGGGGTGAATTACATTTACGGCACCTGGTCGGTGCTGTGCGCTTTGAACGCCGCCGGGCTCGATGCGAAGCATCCGATGGTGCGAAAAGGGGCCGACTGGCTGATCCACATCCAGAATCTCGACGGCGGCTGGGGCGAGGATTGCGAGAGCTATGCGCTTGATTACAAGGGCTATACCCCCGCGCGCTCGACCGCCTCGCAGACCGGCTGGGCGCTGCTCGCGCTGATGGCGGCGGGCAAGGTCGATCATCCCGCAGTCGAGCGCGGCATCCGCCATTTGATCGCGACGCAGGCGGCGGACGGGCTGTGGGGGCAGGAGAAATATACCGGCGGCGGTTTTCCGCGCGTCTTCTACCTGCGCTATCACGGCTATCCGGCCTATTTCCCGCTGTGGGCGGTGGCGCGCTATCGCAATCTGAAGCGCTCGAACGATCCGCGCCCGGCGTTCGGGATGTGACGATCCTCGTCGCCTGCGGGCTGACGCGCGAGGCGGCGATCATCGCGCGACCGGGCGTGGTCGTGGTGGCGGGCGGCGGCGATGCGCTGCGGCTGGAGCGCGAACTGGAGGCGGCGGCAGGCGGCGTTTCCGCGGTGCTCTCCTGCGGCGTGGCGGGCGCGCTCGATCCGGCCTTGCGGGCAGGGGATGTCGTGGTCGGAACGCTTCACACCCCGTTCGTTTCGAGCGAAGTCGAGAAACCTGCGATGGTGCCAGGTTTCTCGACTTCGCTCGAAACGAACGGTGGGTTGGTCGCGTACCTTGCCTCCGCACTCCCGAATGCCCACCGCGGCACCATCGTCGGCGCGGACCAGATCATCGCCTCGGTCGCCGAAAAAGCCGCGTTCCATGCCGCCACCGGCGCAATCGCAGTCGACATGGAATCGCACATCGCCGCCCGCGTCGCCGCGCGCCACAATCTCCCCTTCGCGATCCTGCGCACGATTTCGGACAGCGCCGATCGCGCACTGCCGCCCGCCGCTCTGGTCGGCATGAAGCCCGATGGTGGCGTCGCACTCGGCGCGATCCTCGCGTCGCTGGCGCGGAACCCGGCGCAACTCCCCGCGCTGATCCGCACCGGCCGCGATGCCGATGCGGCGTTTACCGCGTTACGTCGGGCGCTCTCGTCAGTGGATCTGGCTTTGAGGAACTGGGCTATTCGGTCGCAGGATAGGCCGTAACCAGCCGCTGAAGTTTCGAGCCCTTCTCCAGAAACCAGACCGAGCGAATGCACGGGTCACGACCATCAGGGGTTCTCAGCGTACACTGAACGATGCTTTTCGTGCCGAAATGATTTTTCTGAACCGCGATAATTTGGTTGCTGTCCGGGTGTGCCAGCAAGGCTTCCAACAGCACGACATGGGCATCGAGCGAGAAGTCGAAGCGCCTGAAATATGCCGCTTTCGACTTTCCGAACGAGTGTTCGGCGTTCAACAAATATTCGAGGACCTTCGCTTCGGTTATGAGGCGACCACCGGATAGCCTAGCCATCCAGCGCGGCGACCTCGTTTGCCCTGAGCGTCAGGAGCGCGTGAAACGGGGTCATGAATTCGACCTCGAAGGCTTCGCCATTCTGGTGCCGGAACACCGCCGTTCCCAAGGTGCCGACCGGCAATCGGCCTTCGTCGAGCGTTACCTCGGCCAGCAAGCGCACGACATCCAGTTCCTGAATCGCACTTGCCGTATGGCCGGGACCGCCTTTCGCAACAGGTTTCCCGGCCATCACATCATCCTTACGCCGCGCGCTGGGTGCGCTTGAAGCCCTCGGGGTCGGCGGCCTTGATCTTCGCGAGTTCACGCTCGACGTGTAGCGAGTGGACGTCGGTCGCCTTGCGCGCGTTGGATAGGTCGATATCGGGGGCCATTGGCCCTTCGGTGCGCACGCCGTTGCGGCCGATTGCGAACATCTTCAGCGGATGGCGGATCGAGTCGCTCGCCGCCGTGCCCTCGAACCCGCAATGCACCATGCAGTTCGAGCATTTCTCGTATTTGCCGACGCCGTACTGATCCCAGTCGGTGCCTTCCATCAGCTCGGCGAAGGTGTCGACATAGCCTTCGCCGATCAGATAGCATGGCTTCTGCCAGCCGAAGACGGTGCGCAGCGGCATCGACCAGGGCGTGCATTCATAGGTCTGGTTGCCCGCGAGGAAATCGAGGAACAAGGGCGAGTTGGTGAAGGTCCACGCCTTGCCGCCGTCACCTTTCCGGAACACGTCGCGGAAGAAGTTCTTGGTGCGCTCGCGCGTCAGGAAATGCTCCTGGTCGGCGGCGCGCTCATAGGAATAGCCGGGCGAGATGGTGATCTCGACGCCACGCTTCTGCATTTCGTCGAAGAACGCGGCGAGGCGGGTCGGGTCAGCGCCATCGAACACCGTGCAATTGACCTGCACGCGGAAGCCCTTGGCCTTGGCCATTTCGATCGCTTCGATCGCGACTTCGTAGGTGCCGGCCTGGTCGACCGCATGGTCGTGCATGCCCTTGTCGCCATCCAGGTGGATCGACCAGGTGAAGTATGGCGACGGCTTATAATCGTCGATCTTCTTCTTCATCAGCAGAGCGTTGGTGCACAGGATGACGAACTTCTTCTTGGCGATATAGCCCTGGACGATCTTGGGCATGTCGCGGTGGAGCAACGGCTCGCCGCCTGCGATCGACACGGCAGGCGCGCCGCATTCGTCGATCGCGTCCATGCACTGGTCATAGGACAGGCGCTGGTTGAGGATCGCATCGGGATAATCGATCTTGCCGCAGCCCGGGCATGCAAGATTGCAGCGCAGCAGCGGCTCCAGCATCAGCACGAGCGGATATTTGCCGCCCTTGATGTGGTTCTTGAGGGTGTAGGCGCCGATGCGCGCAAGCGGGGCTAGGGGAAGGCTCATGGGGGTTCCTATGCGCTCAAAACGCGCTGTTGGGAAGTTGCTGGCGGATCGCGCAACTCGCGCGGCAGGCCGAATTCGAGCGATTCCTCAACGCCTGCCAGCTGGGTGACCTCGACCGGGCCGAGCGTGCGCAACGCGGCGATCACGCTGTCGACCAGCTCGTCGGGTGCAGACGCGCCAGCGGTAAGGCCGACGCGCTCAATGCCCTCGAACCATGCCGGATCGATCGCGCTGCCATCGGCGACGAGATAGCTCGGCAACCCTTCATCCGCGCCCAGGTCGCGCAGGCGGCTTGAGTTGGAGCTGTTTTCGGAGCCTACCACCAGCAGCAGATCGGCGACCTTGCACAGATCACGCACCGCGCTCTGGCGGTTCTGCGTCGCGTAGCAGATTTCGGAAACGTCGGGCCCGATCAAATTGGTGAAGCGCCGGGCCAAAGCGGCGATGACGTTCTTGGTGTCGTCCACGCTCAGCGTCGTCTGGGTGATATAGGCGATTTCGGCATCTTCGGGGATGTCGAGGGCTGCCACATCGGCCTCGGTCGAGACGAGATGGACCGGCGCATCGACTTGCCCGCGCGTGCCGATCACCTCGGCATGGCCTTCATGCCCGATCATCACCAGCGTGCGCCCGGCCTTGGCATAGCGCCGACCCTGCAAATGCACCTTGGTGACCAAAGGACAGGTCGCGTCGAACACCGGCAGCTTGCGCGCCTTGGCCTCTTCCTCGACGGTTCGCGCGACGCCGTGCGCGCTGAACACCGTCATCGCGCCTTCGGGCACATCGGACAGTTCCTCGACAAATACAGCGCCCTTCGCGCGCAGCGTGTCGACGACGTGGCGGTTATGGACGATTTCGTGGCGGACGTAGACCGGCGCGCCGTAGCGGTCGATCGCGCGCTCGACGATTTCGATCGCGCGTACCACGCCTGCGCAGAAACCGCGCGGGTTGGCCAAAATTACTTGCAAAAACAGTCCTTCCGTCCGCTCAAAATGCCGAAAACCGGGCGCGGGACCGGAGGGCACGCACACGGATCCGTCATGTATGCCTCCCGGTCGCTTATTCTAGCCGCGTCGCAGCATAAAGAAAGCGGGAAAACCTCTATCGTCGTGCAGATGGCGATGGCGATGGTACCCGATCGCCCCGAAAGCGTTCATCGGCGCTACAGCGGTTTGTGCTAGGGCCGCTGCGGTGATAACGGCCAACCACTATTTGGGGCATCGCCAAATGTCCCAACAGGAGCTCTTGATGACTTTCTCCCTGCGATATGTCGTGCCGATGGTGGCATTGTGCAGCGCGGTTCCGCTCGCCGCGCAAGCGACCGATCCTGCGCGCGCGCCCATTCAGACGCTGAACGAAGGTTTGCTGACCATCATGAAGGGCGGCAGCGCGCTTGGCACCAAGGGCCGAATCGCGCGGATCGGCCCGGTGGTCGACCAGACCTTCGACATCGGCCTGATCACGCGGCTGTCGGTCGGGCCGGATTGGGTGAAGGTGGCACCGGGTGACCAAGCCACGTTGGTGTCGGCGATGCGCCGGATGACGGTTGCCCAATATGCCTCGAACTTCAGCAGCTATGACGGGGAGAGCTTCAGCATCGACCCCCGCATCGAGACGCGCGGCACCGACAAATTGGTGCGCACGACGCTGACCGCGCCGAAGGGCGACACCGTTCCGATCGGCTACCGTCTGCGCCAGAGCGGCGGCAGCTGGAAGATCGTCGATGTCTATTACAAGAATGCGATCAGCCAGTTGGCAACGCGCCGCGCCGATTTTGCGAGCGTGTTTGCCAAGGGCGGTGCCAAAGCCTTGATCGCGCATCTTGACGATCTGGCCGCCAAGGGCGGGCGCTAAGTCGAGTGACGATTCGATCGACGAGCAGCGTGCTGGCGGTGGCAATCGCGCTGCTCGCCGCCCCCGTGGCGGCGCAGCAACCGGCGGCGGCCCCGTCGGCGACGCGTGTCGAGGCGGCTCCGGTCGCCGTGCCGCTCGCCCCCAGCATGGCCGGGCAAACCCCCAGGGTGCACCGCCACCATGCCAAGGGCGATTCGCTCGAGGGCTTCAACCGGGTGATGTTCTCGATCCATCAATTTCTCGACCGGATTTTCCTGCGTCCGGTGTCGATGGCGTATAAGAAAATCGTGCCCAAGGTGGTGCGCACCGGCATCCGCCACGTTTTTTCCAATGTCGGCGAGCCGCTCGTTTTCGCCAACGATGTGCTGCAGTTGAAGCCGAAGCGCGCGCTCAAGACGCTGGCGCGTTTTGGCGTCAACTCGACCATCGGGATTGGCGGTTTGCTTGATGTCGCCAAGACGTCCGATTTCAACTTGCCGCATCATGACAACAGCTTTGGCAACACGCTCGGCCGCTACGGGGTGGGGCCGGGGCCGTATATCTTCCTGCCGCTGGTTGGCCCCAATACGCTGCGCGACTTCGGGGCCGGCGTGGGCGAGGGCGCGGTGCTGCCGCTGACCATCGGCACGCCGTTCGATCGCGCCGAATATCAGGCCGCCCAGGCCGGGCTCAGCGGGATCGATCTCCGCGCCGAATCCGATGGCGAGTTGAAGGCGCTGCTGGGCGGCGCGGTCGACCCCTATGCGACCTTGCGCTCCGCCTTCTTGCAGGACCGTGCGGCGACCGTTGCGGAGCTGCGCCATGGCAGCAAGCAAACGAGCAGCCCGCTTGACGATCCTTTGAGCGATCCTGCGGCGGCCGAGCCCACGCCCGCTGCGTCGCAGGGGGCGGCAAAGCCTGCGGCCGACGATCTTCCCGCCGATCCCGCTCCGCCCGCTGACCAAAAACCGGCCACCCCCAGCGCGCCCGCGCCGGTAAGCCCCGCGCCCTAAGCCTTTTTCGCGCGCGGCGGGCCGAGCAGGGCCGGTTCGAAGATCAAGGCGCAGACCAGGGTCCAGGCCAGCGAGATCATCAGGATTTTGCCCATGCTCGCCGTGCCGGGATGGCGCGACAGCCACAGACTGCCGAATGCGCTGCCCGTGGCGAGCGCGCTGAACAGCACCGCGCGCGCGAGGCTCGATTGCAGCAGATCGGTCGCGCCCCCGCGCCACGCCATCACGAAGTAGATGTGGAAGGCGACGCCCACCCCGAACAGCAAGGGGAAGGCGATGATGTTGGCGAAGTTGATCGGCTGCCCGATCAGCACGCAACTGCCGAGCGTCAGGAACCCCGAAAGGACGACGGGGGCGAGCGTAAACGCCACCTCCTTTACATCGCGCAGCACCAAGAAGAGCAGACCACTGACCAAGGCGAGCGCGAGCACACCCGCCTCGACGAATGCCCAGGCGACGGTTCCCGCTGCCTCCTGCGTTGCCACGGGCAATCCGCTGGCATCGGGTGCGACGGCGCGCACCGCCTTGGTGAAGCGGCGCAGCACGGCGTTGTTGTTGCTGTCGCCCTTCGGGAACACCTGCACGAGGGCGCGGCCATCCTTGGCGATCCAGTTCCCGGCAATTTCCGGCGGCAGCGTGGCGCGCGTCACCGCTTCGGCCTGCAACGTCGCGCGGATCTGGCCCAGCATCGTATCGAGCGGGGTTACCAGCAGTGTCGTCGCGCGGGCGCGGTCCTGCGGCGTGCCGCTTGCGAGGCGCGAGAAGGCGGTGGCGAGACGCCGTGCGCTGTCGGCGGCGGGGCCGGGATAACTGATCGCGGTCGCGCGCAATTCGGCAGCGGTGCGCGCCAGCGCGGCGGCGGAGTCGGCATCGCTGGGCGGCGGGGTCAGGTCGAATGGATTGATCGTCGCATCGAGCAGCAGTGAGGCATCCTGCACCAAGGCGAGCTTGGTCTCCTGGTCGGCGGGGACGAAGCTGTCGACCGACACCGCCTCCGCCACTTCGGGAAGCGCGGCCAGTTTCGCGGTCAACGCCTTGGCGGCGTCCGCATTGGGGGCGAGCAGGTTGATCGTATTGGGTGTGCGCAACGGGTCGCGCATCAGATCGCTCAGCGCGCGCATCGCCGGGCCGTCTTTGGCGCGCAGATGGAGCGGGTTGAAGTCGAACTGGACGAACGGCAGCAAGGCAATGCTGCCCGCCATCGACAGGCCGAACGCCCACAACACCGTCTTGCGATGGCTGTGCAGCCAGCGATCGACCGGGGCCGCCTCGGCAAAGCCGACTTCGCGGCGTGGTACACCCGGCTTGAGCAGCATCAGCATCGCGGGCAGCAGCGTGACGCTGGCGACCAGCGCGACGATCATCCCGAGCCCGGCAATGATGCCGAGTTCGGCAATGCCGATATAATCGGTTGGCAGGAACGCGCCAAAGCCGAGGAACACCGCGCCCGCCGCCAGCGCCAGCGGCGCGCTGAGCGCCACCGCCGCGCGTTGCAGCGCGGAACCCGTATCGGCCCCGTCAAGGCGTTCGGCATTGAAACGCACCGCGATCTGGATGCCGAAATCGACGCCAAGCCCGACGAACAATGGAATGAACGCAACCGAGATCAGGTTGAGCGCGCCGACCGCGAGCAGCCCGAGCGCGGTCGTCACCACCAGCCCGGCAACGATCGTCACCACGATTCCCGCGACGACCTTCGCCGAGCGGGTGGCGAACCACAAAGTGATCAACATTGCGGCGGCCATTACCAGCCCGACAAAGCCGATATTCTCCTCCAGCGTGGCGAATTCCTCGTCGGCCAGCGGCACTTCGCCGGTGGTGCGCACGGTCACGCCATGCGCCTGGTCGAGGCCGAGCTTCGCCGCCTGTGCCTGGATCGCGGCAACGGCATCCTCACCGGGCTGGAGCGCGCCATAATCGAGCTTGGGCTGCGCGAGGATCAGGCGGCGCAGCGGCGGCGCGGCCCCCGCGCCGGGCTCGGCAAAGAGCTGCTGCCACGAGAAATACGCGGGCTTGCCCGCCGCCGAAGTTTCCAGCGCGGCCGCCATCGTCCGCATCGGGCGGTCGATCCGCGAGAGCGGCACGTCGCCATTGCCGACACCGGTCAGCATCGTCGAGAACGCGCCGGCGATGCCGCGTAGCGATGGATCGCTGGCGAGCGGACCGAGCAAAGGCTGCGCGTCGATCAAGGCCTTGGTGGACGCTTTTACCGACGCGGTCGAGCCGAACAGCAGCCCCTCGCGATCGAAGAACGCGCCGCCATCGGGGCGCTGGACGGTGCGGAAATGGCGGGTGTCTTCGGCGAGTGCGGCAGACAATTTCGCGGTGGCGGCTTCGGCCAGTTCGGGCGTCTTGCCATCGACGATCACCAGCAGCACGTCGGACAGTTGCGGGAAGGCGGTCTCGACCGCTTTCTCATTCTGCCGCCACGCGATCTTGGGGGAGATCAGCGCGGCGGTGTCGGTCGTCATCGCGAAATGGCTGGCGGCATAAAGCGCCGCGGCCGCGAGCAGCGCGAGGCACATCGCAAGCACTGCGAACGGCCGCTTGACGCCAAGCGCGACGAGTTGCTGGATGCGGTGCGCAATCACTGCTTGGGCGCGTCCGGGCCCGTGAAATAACGCAATTTCAGGCGGATCGTCTGTTCCTGCCCGTCATAGTCGAACACCGCTTCCTCCCATTTGGGTGGGGCCAGGCGGATCTTGGCATCGTTGGAGAAGCCGACGCCTTCCTTGGGAATGCCGAACAGCGCGCGGTCGATCTTGCCATTGCCATTCTGGTCGTAAAACACCTGCGCGGCATAGCGGCCGGGCTTCAGGCCGGTCAGCGTCACCGTCGTCTGCCCGATCCGCGCCGGGGCATCGGCTGAGGTCGGGCAATCCTTCAGAAACTGCGCCTGCGTGCACAGATCGACATGCACGCGCCCGGTGCGGGCGCGGACATTGTCGACCGCGACATGCAGCACGCCGCTGGGCGCGCCTGCGCCAAGCGCGAGCATGGCAAAAGGAAATAGCGCAAGCCGCGACCAAAGCGGATGCAGGGCGGAGAGGAAGCGATTCATGGCGGGGCCCTTAGACCAGATCAGGGCCGGATTGGAACCACCGGCCAACGCCGCGTGCTAAGACGATTCACGGTGAACGCGCGCTGAAGCGCCTTAGCCGAAGATATCGGTCAGCGCTTCCGCCGCCGGCCCGTCTTTCCAGTTGCGCAGTTCGACATAGAGCGAGGTCTGGATCGTCGAGATAATCGTGATCACCAGCGTGGACGATACCGCGCTGACGGCAATAAGCCCGATCGACAGGCCGCCCTGGCCCTGCGCGGCATTGGCAAAGTTCTGGAAGCCGATCAGCGCGAGGAAGAGCACGCCGACCACCGCCGAAATGATCCAGTAGATCACCAGCACGACCAGTTCGAGCGCGAAGATGTTCCAGCGCGCGCCCTTGGTCAGCGCGGCGCTGCGTCCGAAGGCACCGAAAATGCCCGAATTTTCCTCGACCAAGGCCGGGGTGGCGACCGACAATATCACGTAAAGGATGATGCCCGGCACGATCAGCAAGGCCAGCCCGAAGATCACGATCAGCCCGAGCAAGATCGCCAACCCGAAGAGCGGCAGGATTTTGCGCAATCCGGCAAGCGCGGATTCGGCGAAGCTGACGGGGTGCCCGTCGCTATAGGCCACGGTTGCCCGTACCAGCGCGCCTTGCGCCAGAAAGTTGAAAGCCAGTGTCAACAGCGCCACGCCCGCTGTCAGCAGGAGCGCGGTGGAACTGAACGGCAGCGTCTGTGTTGCCCGTGGGCTTTGCAGGAGAGCCTTGAGCACAACGCTCGGCAACGCTCCGAACAGAAACGAAATGCCAAACATTGTCAGTGGATTGGCACCGATTGTTGCAAAGGCGCGGTTGAAAACCCGGCCAATCGACATGCGACGGTCCGATGCTGCTGCGATAGTCGCCATGTCTGCGTATCCCCCGACCCTAGACCGTTGTCAGGGTGGCGGATGCGATCCGCTTCGTCCAGCGCAATTTGCCGATTGCGCGACGGAAGAGTTGGTTTAGTTTGAGGGGGGTAGCGACCCATGCTGCCGGGGGAATGACAGTGAGCGGGGGGACATCGCAGCAGGTGGCGACCGCTACCGACCGTTTCGCTGCGGCCCATGCGGCGCTGAAGGCGGATTCGACGATTCAGTTCACGCTGCTCCCCGCGCCGCCGCCGCCCGAGCCGCCCTTATGGCTGATTCAGTTTGGCAAATGGCTGCAGCATGTGCTTGCCCCCATTGGACGTTTTTTCGCGTGGCTGGACGGGCTCTTTCCCAACTGGCCTTATGCCAAGATCTTCTTATGGACGGTGTTGGCGGTCGCTGTGGCGGCGGTGCTGTGGGCGGCCTATCAGCGCATCCGCTACGGCGAATGGCGCTTGCCGCGCTTTCGCCGCGCCCGTCCGTCGGCGATCATGCCCGAAGAGGAAGCGGGGTGGGAGCCGGAGGCGGCACCGGTGCGCGAATGGCTGCGCGAGGCCGATGCGCTGGCGGCGGCGGGGCGCTATGCCGAGGCGGTGCATCATTTGCTGTTCCGCTCGATCGACGACATCGCCCGGCGTCGCCCGCAATTGGTGCGCCCGGCGCTGACCAGTCGCGAACTCAGCGCGTCCGACGCGATTCCGCCATCAGCGCGCGGTCTGTTTGCGGGGATTGCGCGCCTGGTCGAGCGTAGCCTGTTCGGGGGACGCCCGGTTGCCGCCGATGACTGGCAAAGCGCGCGCGCGGCCTATGCCGATTTCGCGCTGCCCAGGACGTGGCGCGGATGAGCGACATCGCGATCGGCACTGCAGGGGCGACATCGGGCGGCTTCTCCGTGCGCACCGTCGGCATCATCGTGGGGGCGGGGATCGCCTTGTTCCTCGGGATGCTGGTGCTCGGGGCCTATGCGCCCGATTTGCGCTCGGGCCGCAATGGCGGGGCGCACGCGCTGTCGAATGCGGCGACGGGGTTCAGCGGCATCGTGCAACTGGCGCAGGCGACCGGGCGGGGTGCGCAGATCGTGCGCGATGTGCGCGCGCTGGATACCGAGGATCTGGTGGTGCTGACGCCGGAGACCGGGCGCACCGATATGAGCAAGGTGATCGAGCAGCGCGCGCTCAAGCCGACGCTGGTGATCCTGCCCAAATGGCGCACCGTCGCCGATACCGAGCATTCGGGGTGGGTGCGCTATCGCGGGCTGCAGCCGACGTTCGAGCCCGAGGGCGTGCTCGCCCCCAAGAATGACCTGAAGATCGCGCGCCATCCGAGCGGTGGGCGGCCCCTGGTCGGCCTGTCCTGGATGCCCGCCGACCTGCACTTTGCCGCGCCACGTCCGTTGCAGACGATGGCGGGGGCGGATCTGAAGCCGTTGATTACCGATGATCAGGGCGGGATCGTGCTCGGCCAGATTGGCGAGCACCCGTTCTATGTGCTGGCCGACCCCGATTTGCTGTCGAACATCGCGATGCGCGATGCCAAACAGGCGCGCTCGGCGCTGGCGTTGCTCGATTTTCTGAATGCGACGGGCGCGAAATCGGTGCTGTTCGACGTGACGCTGAACGGCTTTGGCCGGTCGCGGACGCCGCTCAAGCTCGCGTTTGAGCCGCCCTTCCTCGCGATGACGCTGGCGGTCGCGGCGGCGGTGCTGCTCGCCGGGATCCAGGCGACGGCGCGCTTTGGCGCGCCACGGCGGCGCGAGCGCGCGATTGCGTTCGGCAAGACCGCGCTGATCGACAATGCCGCCGCTTTGGTCCGCAAGGCCGGGCGGCAAGGTGCGTTGGGCACGCGTTATGGCGATCTGGTGCGCGAGCGCGCGGTGGGTGTGTTCGGGGTGCCCGCGCGGCTGCGCGATGGCGCGCTCGACGCGCATCTCGATGGCCTTACCGATCGGGCGCGCTTTTCGGATCTGGCGGAGCAGGCGCGCGCGGCGCGCGACCCGCGCGACATGCTTCAGGCGGCGCAGGCGCTGCATCGATGGTTATGGGAGAAGACACGGTGACGGGTGCAATCACGACAGTCGAGGACGTGGCGGCGCTGGCCCAGGCCATTCGCGGCGAGATCGGCAAGGCAGTGGTCGGGCAGGAACAGACGGTCGAGGTCCTGCTGGTCGGGCTGTTTGCGGGCGGGCATGTCCTGCTCGAAGGACCGCCGGGCACCGCCAAGACGCTGCTCGCGCGCAGTTTTGCGCGCGTCATCGGGCTCGATTTCGGGCGCATCCAGTTCACGCCCGATCTGATGCCGGGGGATATTATCGGGGCCAATCTATTCAATTTCCAGACCAGCACTTTCACGCTGACGCGTGGGCCGATCTTTACCGATCTGCTGCTGGCCGACGAAATCAACCGCACCCCGCCCAAGACGCAGGCGGCGCTGCTCGAGGCGATGCAGGAGCGCACCGTGACGATCGACGGCGAAAGCCTGTCGCTTGGCGAGCGCTTCATGGTTGTGGCGACGCAGAATCCGATCGAGCAGCAGGGCGTCTATCCGTTGCCCGAGGCGCAGCTCGACCGCTTCCTGTTCAAACAGACCGTGGACTATCCGAGTGCCGCCGAGGAACGCCGCATCATCGCCACGCATGGCGCGCACGGCCATGCGATGGAGCCCGCCGAATGGGGCGTTGCGGCCGTCGCCAATGCCGCCGCCATTGCCGAGGCGATCGCAGTGGTCGGGCAGGTGCGGCTGGTCGACGAGGTGATCGATTATATCACCGCGCTGATCCGCGGCACGCGCGGGGTCGCCGATCTGCAAAGCGGCGCGAGCCCGCGGGCTGGCGCAATGCTGGCAGGTGCTGCGCGTGCGCGCGCGGCGATTGACGGGCGCGATTTCGTGATCCCCGACGATGTGAAGGCGCTGGCCCCGGCGCTGCTGCGCCACCGTTTGATCCTGTCGCCCGCCGCCGAGATCGATGGCCGCGCGATCGAGGATGTCGTCACCAGCATCATCGAAACGATCGAAGCGCCGCGGTGATCTACCCGACGCGCACGGCGGTGCTGGCGGCGGCGGCGGGGGCACCGGTCGCCTTGCTGGTGGCGGTGGCGATGCCCGGGCGCTGGTTCGTCGGGCTCGCCTGGCCGATCGCCATATTGGTGATGACCGCCGTCGATGCGCTGGCCGGGCGGCGCGCGGGCACCGCCAAGATCAGCGTGCCGCCGAGCGCCTCGGTCGGCGCGACCGTGGAAGCGGTGGTCAGCGTCGCCCTCGACGGGGCGCGGGCACCCGGGAGTGCCGAAGTCGCGCTTGCGCCAGGGCCATTGGTGACGCTGGAAAATGACGGGCGGATGTGGATCGCGCTTCGGGGCGGTCGCGGCGCGGCGGTCCTGCCGCTGGCGACGGTGCGGCGCGGGACGGCGCGGTTCGAGCAGATCTGGCTGCGCTGGCGCGGGCCGTTCGGCCTGGCGTGGCAGCAGCGCGTCATTCCCACGACGGCGACCTTGCCGATTCTGCCCGACATCCGCCCGCTGCACGATCGCGGCGCGCAGATGTTCCAGCGACACGCGCTGCAGGGCCTGATCGCGCAGATCGAGCGCGGGGATGGGGCCGATTTCGAGGCGCTGGTCGAGTTTCGCGCCGGCATGGACCGTCGCGCGATCGACTGGAAGCAATCGGCGCGGCAGACCAAGCTCCACGCCAAGGAATATCGCACCGAGCGCAACAACCAGATCGTGTTCGCGGTCGATGCTGGGCGGCAGATGTGCGAGCCGGTCGCCGGGCTGCCGCGCATCGATCGCGCGGTCTCGGCGATGTTGCTGACCGCATGGATCGCGCTGAAGCTCGGCGACCGCGTCGCGCTGCACGCGTTCGATTCGCGCCCGCGCATCGCCAGCGGGGTGGTGTCGGGGATGCCCGCCTTTGCCAATTTGCAGCGGCTGGCGGCGGCGATCGACTATACGGCTGAGGAAACCAATTATACCTTTGCGCTCACCACGCTGGCGGCGCGGCTGACGCGGCGCTCGATGATCGTGCTGTTCACCGAATTTACCGACCTGACCTCGGCCGATTTCATGGTGCGCGCGGCGGCGCGGATCGTCAGCACGCATTTGCTGCTGGTCGTGGTGCTGCGCGACGAGGAATTGGAGCGCATCGCCGATGCCGCGCCCGCCACCGCAGACGATGTGACGCGCGCGGTGACGGCGGCGGCGCTGCTGCGCGACCGCAAGCTGGTGCTCACCCGCTTGCAGCATCTGGGGGTGCATGTGATCGAAGCCGAGCATGATCGCGTCGGCGAGCGACTGGTCGCGGGTTATGTCGATTTGAAGCGGAGGAACCTGCTGTGACCGACACCGCCCCCGCCGCTGTTTCCGCATTCGCGCCGCCGCAACCGGTGCTGGTCAATGCCAGCCGCTTTCGCGCCGCCCATGCCGCCGATTGGGAGCGGCTGGAGTATCTCGTTTCGCGGATCGAGCGCCGCTCGGTGCGCGCGCTGCAGGATGAGGATTTGCTGGCGCTGCCCTTGCTGTATCGCTCGGCGCTGTCGTCGCTGGCGGTCGCGCGCGAGACCTCGCTTGATCGCGCGCTCATCGTCTATCTCGAACAGCTTTGCACGCGTGCCTATTTCCAGCTTTATGGCGTGCCGAGTTCGGCGCTGAGCCAATTGGGGCGCTTTTTCCGCTCGGCCTGGCCCACTGCGGTCCGTTCGATCTGGCGCGAGACGCTCGTCGCTTTCCTGCTGACGGTCGCGGCGGCTGTGGTCGGCTATGTGCTGGTGCGCGGCGATCCGAGCTGGTTCTTCGGCATTGTCGGCGATGGCATGGCGCAAGGGCGCGACCCGTCCGCCTCGGCCGAAAGCCTGCGCCAGACGCTGTATGACACCAAGGGGCAGGATGCGCTGGCGACCTTTGCCGCCTTCCTGTTCACGCACAATGCGCAAATCGCGATCTTCGCCTTTGCGCTGGGCTTTGCCTTTGGCGTGCCGACGGTGTTGCTGATTGTCTATAACGGCCTGACATTGGGTGCGTTTCTCGCGGTGTTCGCGCCCAAGGGGCTGGGCTTCGGCTTCGTTGGCTGGATCATGATCCACGGCACCACCGAAATGTTCGCGATCATCCTGTCGGGGGCGGCGGGGTTCCGCATCGGCACTGCGATCGCCTTTCCCGGACGCCAGGCGCGGATGGATGCGGCGGTTACCGCGGGCAAGACTGGCGCGACGGTGATGGCGGGCACGGTGGTGATGCTGGCGGTGGCCGGGGTGCTCGAAGGGATCGGGCGGCAGACGGTCACCGCCGACTTGTCGCGCTACGCAATCGGCCTGGCGATGCTGGTTGGGTGGCTGCTCTATTTCTATTTGCCGAGGGGCCGCCATGGCGTTGTTCCGGCGTAATCGGTCGCGCCGAGCGACCGGGCCGCAATCGCTGCGGCGCAGCTTCGTCACGCCCGAAGGCGTTGATCTGCAGATCGAACTGGGCGGGGCAGGGGTGCGCGCCGCCGCCTTCATGGTCGATGCTGTGTCGATGTTGGTCCTGCTGATCGTGGTGACGATCGCGATCGCGCTGCTGTTTGTCGCCAGCAAGCAGAGCGCGTTGGCGATCCTCTGGCTGCTCGGCTTCTTCGTGCTGCGCAATGGCTGGTTCGTGTTGTTCGAAATGGGCGGGCGCGGCGCGACTCCGGGCAAGCGGTTGATGGGCCTGCGCGTCGTCGCGCGCGATGGCGCGCGGCTTACCGGCGGCGCGGTGATCGCGCGCAACGCGATGCGCGAGATTGAGGTGTTCCTGCCGCTCACGTTCCTGATGTCGCAAGCGGTGCAGGGGTTGGCAGACAGTTTCGTGACGATCTTCTCGCTCGGGTGGAGCGGCATTTTCCTGTTCTTCCCACTCTTCAACCGCGATCGTTTGCGCATCGGCGATTTGCTCGCGGGCACCTGGGTGGTGCGCACGGTGCGCGGCGAGCTGGGCGCGGACCTGGCCCGCGCGACCGAACGCCCGCGCCGCATCTTCACCGAAGCCGCGCTCGATCTGTATGGGGTGTATGAGCTCCAGACGCTGGAGGATGTACTGCGCAGTGGGCGTGATGATGCCATCGCCACCGTCGCCGCTGCGATCCGGCGCAAGGCGGGCTTGCCCGACGATCACGACGATCGCGGCTTTCTCGACGATTATTATGCCGCCTTGTGCGGGCGGCTTGAACGCGGGCTTCTGGTCGGGCGGCGGCGCGCGGATAAATTCGCGTGATCGGCGGCGGCACTTCCTGATTTTCACGCGATTCGGACAGGCGTGCGGCACGACACGCGCACCTTAGTGTTCGGAGGAAAGCGCGTGCCCTCTCTGTCTTGGTCCACCACGCCGCATTGGCGCAATTACCACCATACGCAGGATCGGCTGCAAGTCGAAACCGCCGCCTTGGTTCCGGGGCCGGGTCCAAGCGACGCGATTTCGGCGTTGCGCAAAACCGCCGAACTGTTGGGCGCGGTGCTGGCGCATGCGGCGCAGAAGCGCGCACCGGTCAATGTGCTGGGCTCGGCCTGGTCGTTCAGCGATATCACCAAGGGGCCGGGCGGCCTTGCGCAGACCACGCTGGCGCAACATGTCTGGCGCGTCGACCCGGCCGATCTGGGCGCGGCGGCGGTCAATCGCGATCGCATGGTGCTGGTGCACGCTGGCACGACGATCCACGAGCTCAATGCGTTTCTGGAACCCTCGCTCTCGCTGGCGACGTCGGGCGCGCATGACGGGCAGACGGTGGGCGGGATGCTGGGCACCGGCGTACATGGGTCCGCGCTCACCTATGGCGGTTTTCAGAACCACGTTCGCGGCGTGCATATCGTGACCGGGCCGGGTGAATCATGGTGGATCGAGCGCGGTCCGGTGCCGTGGCTGGCCGCAGCATCGGCGCGGACGCTGGCCAATCATGTCGTGCTCGAAGCCGATCTGTTCGACGCGACGCTGGTTCATCTTGGCGGGCTTGGCATCGTCAACGCCGTCCTGCTCGAGGCGGTGCCGGGCTTCGTGGTCGATCTCGTGCGGGTGAAGCACCCGCTCACGCCCGCCGCGATCGGCCAGTTACAGGCGGGCGATTATGCGGGCTTCGCGCGCGAAGTATGGCCGCCAAGCCGCGACACGCCATATTATATTGAGGTCATTCTGGACCCATTTCACCCGTATGCCGGCTATCGCGGCGATGCCCACAATGCGATGGTGACGCTGTTCTACAAACGCGAGCCGAACCGTGCGGTTGCTCGGTTGGCGACCTTGCCCGATGTGCCGCACGAACCGACGCATGAGCCGCTCAACCTGCTGGGCCGCGCGCTGGCGGCGCAACCCGAACAGGATTTGCTGCTGCCCTTGCCGCAGGCGGTGGCGTGGCTGGTCGCGCAGGAATTCAAGACCGAACCCGCGCCCGGCGTCGCCCCACGGCAATTGACCTGGGGCGGGGCCAACGGCCCGCATGTTCGCCAAAAGATCCTCGGCTGGGAAATCGAACTCTATAACGCCGCTTATGCGATCGAGCGGGCGCATTTGACCACGACGCTCAAAACCATGCTCGACGCGTTTCACACCCATGGCGGCGGGCACCAGGTGTTCACGCTGCGCTTCGTCACCAAGGCGGCCGGGCTGATGGCGTTCACGCGCTTCGATGATACGGTGGTGATCAACATGGACGGGCTGCGCACGCTCAATAGCGCCGACGCCGCCCGCTGCGTGGCCTTGGCGTTGGAGCGCGACGGGATCCCGTTCAGCCAGCATTGGGGCAAGCAGGGCGTCATCACCAGCACGCGCGTGATGCGCGATTTCGGGATGCCGACCGATTCCCGCTCGCGCGCCGGGCGCTGGCGGGCGGCGCGTTACCGGCTGCTCTCGCCCGAAATGCGCGGGGTTTTGTGTAGCGATGCGTTGACCGCCTGGGGCTTGGCGTAACGCGCGAGCGTCGTATCGAGCAGGGCGCGCATCTTGGGATCGCGAATGGTCGCGTCGATGCTGCGGGTGCCGCCAAGCCCGCTCAGGCGCGTAGCGAAGGGGGCGGCCTCTTGCTCTTCGCCATGGAGGGTAAAGGCCACAATCAGCGCCGCCAGGGTAACCGGGGCATAAGGAAGATATTGCACCGCCTCGCGCAGGGCGGCGCGTGCGCGCGCGACTTCGCCCTGCGCGAGCAGGCCAAGCCCAATCCCGGTCAGCGCTTGCGGTCGCACCGCCGAGCGCGGGTTCATCCGTAGCGCCTGTTCAAAGCGCGTGATCGCCCGCGCCGGGTTGGCCCGCGCGATGTCGACCCAGCCGCCCCAGAACAGGCTGGCCCCCGAGGCCGGGTGAATGACCAGCGCGCGGTCGATCAATTGATCGGCAATGTCGATGTCGCCGCCAATGCCGACCAGCGTTCCCGCCGCATAGCCCAGCACGAACGGATCGTCGTCGCCATATCGCAGGCAATGTTCGTAATGGCCGAGTGCGGCGGCGTGCGTCGCGGCGGGGTCGTCGGTCCAGCCAAAGGCAAAGGTGACCGAATGGCAAAAGGCGGCAAGCGCGCTTGCCCAGGCGTTGTTGGGCTCCAGCACAAGGACTTGCCCGGCCAGCGCAATCGCTTCCGCCATCGGCACCCGCTCCCATCGGCGAAACAGCGCGTTGGCGCGCCAATAGAGATGATAGGCGTCGGCGGTGGTGACGGGTTGCGCGGCGGCGCGTGTGCGTTCGGCGATTTCGACCGAGGAGTCGATCTGTTGCGCGACCGTCGCGGCGATTTCGGCCTGCACGTCGAACAGGGCGCGGAGCGAGGTGTCGAAGTGGCGCGCCCAGATCTGTTCGCGCACCACGCCGTCGGTCAGGCGCACCTGGATGCGAATGGTGTCGCCCTCATGCCGCACGCTGCCTTCGAGCAGATAGCGCACGCCCAATTCGCGGCAGACCGGGCCGTGGTCCAGGGGCCGCTCCACACGCGGCCCGGCAAGCACCACGAACAGCGTCGAAAACCGGGAAAGCGCGTCCCCGATCTCGTCTGTAAAGGCGGCGGCAAGCGCGATATCGTCTGGGTCGCTGGAGCGCGTGTTGAACCCGATCACACCGACCGACGGTCTACGCGACGATGGAGCAAAACCGGTAGCGGGGGCGGCCGTGGCGGGGGTTTGTTCACCCTGTGCAGGTACCCCTGCGTCGGACAAGGCAATGCGTTCCCACGCTTGCACATGCACATGCTCGATCAGCGTGCGGACTTGCTGGCGCTGTTCGCGGAGCCAATCCTCGAAACCCTCCTCGCCGGGCAAATCGAGGCCCTCCAGCAATTCGCCTGGGTCGGCGAGCGCGGGCGCGCGCACATTGGTGACGTCGGTGTGGAGCTCGCGCACATCGACATCGATCCGCTCGAGGTCCAGCCGAACCTTCACCGAGTCTGCCGAGAGGAGCGGCGGCCCGTCGGTGCCATTGATGGCGATCCGCAAATTGGACAGTTCCCGGCGCAAGCTGGCGCGCGCCTGGTCGGGATCGCGGCCGCCCCACAATTGCGCTTGCAGCCAGGCGCGCGAGCGCTCGCCCGAGCGGGCCAGGGCGATCAAGGCGAGCAAGGCAATGCCCTTGCGGCTGGTGATGGGCAGGCGGGTGCCGTCGGGGGCGAACAGCCCGAATGCTCCGAGCAGCCGCAAGCGATGCCGCGTCCTGTTCTCCATAGCGCCGTTCCCCACGTCGCTCCGGCCGTTCGCCCCCGCGGCGGCTTTCACGCTTTTCGGACTCCAGTAAAACATCGTGCGCGGGTCGCGTCTATTGGCAAGTGCGAATTGGGTCCGAAACGATTTGGGGGCGTGCCATGCTGGGGTTTCGCGCGGGGCTGGTGGTGATCATGGCGCTGGCGCTCGGCGGGTGCGCCACGCGCGGCGCGCTTCGCATCGATTGTCCGAATTTTGCGAATTACATCGTCAAGATGCCGAAGTCGCGCCTGGTTGAGGACATTCAGGCGGATGCCGGGACCGGATCGCCGCGCGTGCAGGCGCTGGCGAGTGATCCACGGGCGCGCTTTTCGCTGGAGGCAAGCCTCGCGGCGGGCGCGCGCAGCGCGATGCGACCCAAAATGCTGCTCGCGCCCGAGGCGGCGATCGCCACGCCACCGGGGGACGCCGTGCTGCTGCTATCGGGCGGGGGGCAATGGGGGGCGTTTGGCGTCGGCTTTCTCGACCGGTTGCGCAGCGCCCATCCCGATCAATTCCCCCGCGCCCGCACGATTACCGGGGTCAGCACGGGCGGATTGCAGGCGCTGTTCCTCGCGGTCGGCACCGATCCGGCGTTTGCCGCGCTGCGCCAGGCCTATGCGCCGCAAAGCGAGAGCGATATCGTCAACCGCAACCCGCAATGGCAAGCGGTGATTACCGGGTCGATCGCGGGGCTGGCTCCGCTGAAGCGCAAGGTGCTCGCGGCCTTGTGCGTCGATGGCAATCCGACAAAGGGCTGTCCGATGATCGACGCGCTCGCCTCCGATGCCAGCGCGGACGCCTTTATCGGCTTTGTCGATGCCGAAAGCGGCGACTTCTATTACGCGCCGATCAAGATGATGGCGCGTACCCTGCCCAAGGCGGAGGCGCAGCAGTGCATCGCCGGGGCGGCGATTGCCTCGGCGGCGATGCCGGTGTTTTTTCAGCAGGTGAAGGTGGGCGACCGCGTTTATTATGATGGCGGCGTGCGGCAATCGGTGTTCGAAACGATGGTCGCGGCGCAGGCTTATGCCGAGGGCCGCGCGGCGGCGCTGATGGCGCAGTCGCAGGGCATGGCAAACCCGCCATCCCCGCCGATGCTCTATGTCGTGCGCAATGGGCCGACGGTTCTCACCGACGACGCTTCGCCGCAAAAAGGCGCGGATGCGCTGACCAATGCGCTCCGTGCCGAGGCGATTGTGGTCAACCAATTGGAAGTGCAGTCGATTGCCGATTTGCGACTGGCGGACCCGACCGGGCCAATCGGGTTGGTGACGGCTGACGGGTTCGATCGGCCGCCGGGATCGTGCGTCAAGGAACCCAAGGACGCGATGTTCTCGCCCAGCTTTATGGCGTGTCTGACCCGGTTTGGCGCGGCGCGTGCCGATCGGTCCCCGCCATGGCGGGCTCTGACCCGGATTGGCCCCGGCGCGGAGCCGACTGCCGTGCGCCTCAGCCCCTTGCCCGACCGATGACACATTTTGTTACAATTTCTCAATCTCGAAATTGACGCCAATTTGCAACGAAACTGTCACGGCTGATCCATAGCCCGATCCCACCGGGACGGACACCGAGTTGGGGAAAACAAAATCATGTCGATTCGCACCGAGGCGCGTTCGCGTCTGCTCGGCGTAAGCGCCTTCGCGCTTGTCGCTTCGTTTTGCGCCACCGCCGCTGCGGCCGAAACCGCGCCTGCCGCCGCGACCGAGCAAAAGACCGAACCCGCCGCGAAGACCGACATCGCCGAGGGCTCCGACATTGTCGTCACCGCGACCAAGGCCAACGAACTCGCGCCGGTTACGGCGTCGCTGAAGACGACGCAGCCGCAAGCGATTGTGTCGCGCTCGTTCATCGAGGATTCGCTGCCAGCGACGGTCGATTTCAACCAGATCGCGCTGATCACGCCAAGCGTGTCCAACTATGGCGGCAACAATGGTATCGGCCTGTCCGAATCCAAGGCGCAGATCCGCGGTTTTCAGGACGGCGAATATAACATCACCTATGATGGCGTGCCGTTTGGCGACACCAACGACCCGACGCACCATTCGACCACCTTCTTCCCGTCGAACACGATCGAGACGCTCATCGTCGATCGTGGTCCGGGCAACGCCAGCAATCTTGGCCAAGCGACGTTTGGCGGCACCTTCAACTTGTTCAGCCGCGCCACGCGCGATGACTTTGGCGGCCAGATCGTCGGCAGCTATGGCAGCTTCAACACCTATCTGGCGCGTGGCCTGTTGCAGACCGGCACCTTTGCCAATGGCGCGCAGGCGGTGTTCAGCGGTCAGTACGTCCATAGCGACGGTCGCACGAGCTATTCCAAGTACCAGAATTACAATCTGTTCGGCAAAGTCGTCGTTCCGGTTGGCCCGGACGTGAAGCTGACCTTCATCGCAACCTATAACAAGAACCGCTTCAACCAGGCCGACAGTGACGGTTCGACACTGTATCAGCAATCTCTGTACGGAAAATATTTCGGGCTGAACAACGACCCGAAGACGTCGCAATATTATGGGTACAACCATACCGACAAGACGACCGATTTCGAAATCATCAAACTGGAAGCGAACCTTGCGCCGGGCGCGGTGTTCGAAAACCGTGCCTATACCTATTATTATGATAACGAGACGCTCTCGGCGAACGATGTGACCACGCTGCCGGGCGCAGCGTACACGACGACGGGTGCCGATGGCAAAGCGATTGCGGGCGACATTCCGGGCTATACCAAGACCAACAAATACCGCGTGTTCGGGGATATCGCCAAGGTGCGGATCGACCTTGCGTCGTTTGCGACGATCACGGCAGGCGCTTGGCTCGAATTCAGCCATACCTATCGTCAGCAGACCGATGTCGATCTGACGACGGGCGGCTTCAACTATATCGAGAAAGTCGTAAAAGCCCCGGCGACGGGGCTGAATCCCGGGGCGTTGACCCCGCAATATATCAAGTTCGACCAGAAGTCGCGCGGCAACCATACCGAGGAATTCGTCGAGCTCGAGTTGCGCCCGATCGAAGGGCTGAAAATTACACCCGGCTTCAAGCACGTTGATTTCGGTCGCAAGATCGACGCGCTGTACAATCAGACGACGCGCTATGCGCAGCGTAATGCCAATAACTACAGTGCTGATCTTCCGTTCGTGACGATCAATTATCAGCCGACCAGCAATTTTTCGATCTACGGCCAATATGCCAAGGGCTTCCTCGCCCCGCCGCTGAGCCAGCTGTACGTCGCCAACACAACCTTCTCAAACGCGGTGCCGCAGAAATCGACCAACTATCAGGCGGGCGCGGTGTATCACGGCAGTCATCTGTCGCTTGACGCCGATGTCTATGTCATCAACTTCACCAACAAATTCTACAGCTACACCGACACGTCCGGCCAAGGGCTCGGCACGATCTTCACCAACATCGGCGGCGCGTTGTACAAGGGTGTCGAGGGGCAGGTGACCTATGCCTTTGGTAACGGTCTGGCCGTGTTTGCCAACGCCTCGCGCAACTATGCCAAGACCAATGTCTATACCGATCCGGTGACGGGCAAGGTCGTCCCGCGCACGATCATCGGCAAGGCTCCGATGTCGACGGCGGCTGGCGGTATCCTTTACAAGAACGGGCCGATCAAATTCTCGCTGACCGACAAATGGACCGGGCCGCAATATGCGGACTTGGCCAATACCTATCGCATTTCGCCCTACAACACGGTCAATCTGGCGACGAGCTATGATTTCGGGCGGATCCGGGTCGGAGTTGACGTCACCGACCTGCTCAATTCGCAAAAGGTGACGCAGATCGGGACGGGCAAGAACACCGCTGGCATCGGTGTCGTCAGCACATCCAATTTCGACCAATATTATTACCAGCCCGGTCGTGCGATCACCGGCCAGATGACGTTGACCTTCTGATGAAGCGGGCCCTTCTCGCCGCCGTGGCGCTCTGCGTTGCGGCGGCTCCCGCGCCGAAGGTGGCACCGTTGCTCGATGCGCGGGATCTCGACCCCGCGCTCGTCCTGCCGCCGCCGCCAGCGGCGGGTAGCGTGCAGGCACTGGCCGAACTCGCCGAATTGCGCGCGGCGGGCGCGGCGCGCACTGCGGCGGACGAAGCCGATGCGCGGCTGGAAGGCGAAACCAAGAATGCGACGATCTTCGCGGGCGTGCTCGGGCCCCAATTCGATCTCGACCGGCTGCCTGCAACCGCCGCGCTGCTGGCGCAAGTGCGCGCCAGCGAAAAGGCGGCGGTCGACCGCGGCAAGGATCATTTCAAGCGCGCGCGGCCCTATATCGTCGATCCCGCGCTGAAGAGCTGCAAGCGCAATGACGATCCGCTGTCGAGCTATCCCAGCGGCCACACCTCGATGGCGTTTTCGATGGGCGAAACGCTCGCGCGGCTGGTGCCCGAAAAGGCGGACGCGCTATTGGCGCGCGCCGCGCGCTATGGCCAAAGCCGGATCGTGTGCGAACAGCATTTCCGTAGCGACGTGAGCGCTGGGCAAATGCTCGGGCTGCTCATCGCCGAACGCTTGCTGGCGAAACCAGAGTTTCGCAGCGCATTCGATGCGGCGCGGCGCGAATTGGTCGCCGCTGGGGTCGCGCAGAATTAGGCTACGTCCACGCGCGGGATGCGGAGTGTCACGCGCAGGCCCGGCCGATTGTCGTCCACCGCGATGGTGCCGCCATGCGCGGCGGTTACGGCCGCGACCAGGCTGAGGCCGAGCCCGTTGCCGGGGGTGGTGCGGCTGGCCTCGCCGCGCGCGAAACGCTGGAGGATGCGGGCATGGTCGCCCGGCGGCACGCCCGGCCCGGCATCGGCGACCGACACCGTTGCTACGTGCGCATCTGCCTCCAACGATACGGCAACCGGCGTGCCGGGCGGCGTGTGCAACAGGGCGTTGTCGAGCAGGTTGATCAGCGCTTGCGCGATCAATTCGCGGTCGCCCAGCACCGTGATGCCGGGCGCGATCGACCAGCCAAGCGTGCGCCCGCTATCGGCAAAGGCCGGTGCATAGCTTTCGGCGATTTCCGTCACCACCAGCGTCAGGTCGGTGGCGACGAAGCTGCGGGCCAGCGCGCCGCCCTCGACCTCGGCGATGCGCAGCAGCGCGGCGAACAGCGCCAGCACCGCATCGCCTTGTTCGATCGCGCGTTCCGCGGCCCCCGGGACCTGGCCGACTTGCTCAAGCTGGTTGCGCAGGCGCAGCAAAGGCGTGCGCAAATCGTGCGCCACGTCGCTTGAGACCTGGCGCAGATTGTCCATCAATTGCCCGATCCGGTCGAGCATGGTGTTGAGCGCGGATCCTACCGCATCGAATTCGTCGCGGCGGTCGGAGAGTGGCACGCGCTGCGCCATGTCGCCCGCCATGATCGCGCGCGCGACGCCGCTAATGCCATCGAGCCGCCGTTGGAGATAGCCGCCGAGCAGCAAGGCACCGAACACGCTGAGGCCGATCACCAGGACGAACGCCCCGCCAAAGATCAGCACGATGGTCTGGTCGATTCCTTCCAAGCTCTCGCTGTCACGCGCGACGACCAGACGAAGACCGCGGGTCAGATCGGTGGCATAAGCGCGCGCGTGATCGGCCCCCTCGACCGGATCGACAAACATGATATCCTGCAGTCCGACCGGCGGCTTTCGAGTGTTCAGGCCGCCGCCGACGCGGTGCCCGGTGCGATCGAACAGTGCATAGCCATAGGCGTTGATGGTGTTGCTGCCTTCGCGCCTGGCGATGGCGTGCCGAATTTCGGGCAAGTCGCCTTCGTTATATTCATGCGCAAGGGCGCTCGCCTCGTCGACCAGCGCGGCATCCTGCTGGCGACGAAATTGCGCGTCTGCGGCAATGTAGATCGCCACGCCGAGGAGCAGGATGGCGAGGGTGAAGGCCGCCGAATAGGTGAAGGCAATGCGGTATGCCGCGCTTGCCTTCGGCTTACGCATCGGTTCGGATCCGGTAGCCGGAGCCGCGGATCGTCTCGATCGGATCGTCGCTAAACCCCTCGCGCAACTTCGTGCGCAGCCGGCTGAGGTGGCTTTCGACGATGTTGGTTTGCGGGTCGAAATGAAAACCCCACACGTTCTCAAGGAACATCGTGCGCGTCACCACACGCCCGGCTTGGCGCATGAGTTGTTCGAGCAAGGCGAATTCGCGCGGTTGCAAATGGACCGGCTTCCCGCACCGCGTTACCTCGCGCCGCAGCAGATCGAGCGCGATCTCGCCAATCTCGATGCGGGTGGTTTGCTCGGGGCCGGGCACGCGCCGTGCGAGCGCGTTCAGCCGCGCGGCGAGTTCGACAAAGGCGAAGGGCTTGACCAGATAATCGTCGGCCCCGGCATCGAGCCCATCGACGCGGTCGGCAATGCCGCCCAGTGCGGTCAGCACCAAGACCGGGACTCGGTTGGGGACCGCGCGTAGGCGGCGCAGCACCTCCAACCCGTCCAGGCCCGGTAACATCCGGTCCAGGATCACCGCATCGAAGGTGGCATCGCTCGCCGCCTGTAGCGCCAGGGGCCCGGTTGCGACGTGCGTCACCTGGTGGCCGAGGGCAGTCAGCCCTTGGGCGATGAAGCGCGCTGTCTCGGTATCGTCTTCGGCGAGCAGAATATGCATGCGGGCTCTTTAATACGAAGCTGCGGACAAAGCGCTTGCGAAATCCCAATCTTCGTTACCACGCACGCCGCTTGCGAGGGCTTTTCCTTTGCGAAATATAAACAATCCATATTGCGATGAAACGCCGCGTAACAATACTAAAAATTCGAAAATACATCGTAATAAAGAGTAGTTTTGGCGTGACAGAAAGATGACGGCTTGCTTTGGCGGGTCCTTTTTTATTGATGTAGCAATGCGATTCAGAGGACGTTCGCGGCATCCGAAGTTTCATTCGGAGTTCAACCCGAGCTTTCTGGATTTTCCCATGCGCATCACCCTCGTTGCAAGACTTCTTTCTACCACCTTGGCGATTATCACGCCCACGTTCGCCCACGCGCAAACCACGCCTTCGGATAAGACGGCGAGTGCGGATCAGCCCGGCGCTGCCGACGCCCCTGTCGACATTGTCGTCACCGGCTCGCGCATCGGACGGCCGGAACTGCAGCAGGCATCGTCGATCTCGGTCATTTCCAGCCAGGAGATCGCACTGAGCGGGCAGATCAACGTCGAAAACATCCTGAAGGACCTGCCGCAACTTGTGCCGAGCACCACGGGTGCCTCCAACAATCCGGGCGGCGGGGTCAGCACGGCCGATTTGCGCGGGTTGGGCCCGACGCGCACGCTCGTGCTCGTCAATGGGCGACGCTATATTTCCTACGACGCCAAGCAGATCGTCGATCTCAATACCGTCCCGACGGGCCTGATCGAGCGGGTTGATCTCGTCACCGGCGGGCGCTCCGCAGTCTATGGGTCGGATGCGGTTGCCGGCGTGGTCAATTTCATCCTCAAGCAAGACTTTTCGGGCGTCCAGGCTAATGCCAATTACCGGCTTACCGGCCAGGGCGATGGCGGAACGGCCGACGTCAACCTGCTCGTCGGCCACAATTTCGATGGCGGGCGCGGCAATGTGACGCTGTATGGCGATTACACCAAGCGTAACGGAATTCTGCAGGGCGATCGCAGCTACTCCAGCCAGACGCTGGTGGACAATGGGACCAGTCTGGCGGCGGGGGGCTCCGGCTCGATCCCGGGGACGCGTTTCGCGATTGGCGGGGTCAGCCGCAAATTCGACACCGACGGCAGCTATTCGAGCTATAGCTCCAAGACCGACGCCTATAATTACGCTCCGTCCAATTATCTGCAGGTGCCGCAGGAGCGGTATCTGTTCAGCGGCCAGGCGCATTATGACGTGAGCGACCACCTGACGCTCTATGCCGAGGGTCAGTACATCCACAACAAGGTGAAGAACCAGCTCGCGCCAACGCCGTTCACCGGCGCGGTGCAGATCGACAATGACTCGTCGTTCCTCTCATCCTCGTCACAGGCGCTGCTAAAGGCGGCGGATACCGATGGCGACGGCTATACCACCGCGACGATCTATCGCCGCATGACCGAGGTCGGTGCCCGCATCTCGAGCGATGACAACACCGCCTATCGCGGCGTGTTCGGCGCCAAGGGGGAGATTACCGGCGATTGGAAATATGACGCCTATTTCAGCTATTCGCACACCCGCCAGGTGGAAACGCAGACCGGCAACGTATCGCGCAAGCGCGTGCTGCAGGCGCTGAAGACCACCTATGATTCGTCGGGCAATCTGGTCTGTTCCGACACCAGCAACGGCTGCGTGCCGCTCAACATCTATGGTGCGGGCAATATCAGCAGTGCGGCCGCGGCCTTCATCTCGATCGATACGCGCAACGTCGCCGAAATCACCGAGAAGGTGGCGAGCGCGGCGATCACGAATGACAATCTGTTCGACCTTGGCGCTGGCCCGGCGGGGATCGCGATCGGCACCGAATATCGCGACGAATATGGCAGCTACAATCCCGATGCAGCGTTGTCTTCGGGGGACGTGGTCGGGTTCAACGGCAGCCAGGGGTTGTCGGGCGGATACAACGTCAAAGAGCTATACGGTGAAATCGAAGTGCCGTTGATCGCGGACAAGCCCTTCATCCACAGCCTAGTTGCCAATGGCGCGTATCGCTATTCTTATTATTCCACCGCAGCCAAATCGGTGAGCACCTTCTCGGGCGGTCTCGTCTGGTCGCCGATCCGCGATATCAGCCTGCGCGGGCAGTTTTCGCGCGCAGTGCGGGCACCGACTGTCTCCAATCTCTATAGCGGTACCTCCCAGGATTTCCCGACCGCAACCGACCCATGCACGCTGAAGGCCGCGATCGAGAATGCCAATCTCAAGGCAAGCTGCCTGGCGACGGGGGTTGGGGCCAGCGCGCTCGGGACGGATTTCAACAACGGATCGCAGATCGACTCGGTCACCGGCGGCAACAGCAATCTGCGCGAGGAAACGGCCAATACCTATACGGTCGGCGCGGTGCTGCAGCCACGCTTCCTCAAGCGCTTCTCGCTGACCGTCGATTATTATCGGATCAACATCGCGAACTATATTTCCACCCCGGGCACGGCGAACATCATCACGGCTTGTTACGGCAATGCGGCCAACGGCTATGTCGCGTATAACAGCTCATATTGTTCGCTGCTGCCGCGTGATGCCAACAGCTATGCGATTACGGGTGCGGTCAATCTGCTCGCCAATACCGGCGGCGCAAAGACGCGCGGGATCGATTTCGAGGCGCGCTATTCGGTGCCGCTCAAGATCGGCGCGGAGAATAGCAGCCTGTCGTTCCGCGTGAGCGGCACGCGTCTGCTGGCGTTCGACATCAATCCGGTGGCGTCGCTGCCCGATCTCAACGTCAGCTGTGCGGGCAAATTCGGCGTCAATTGCGGCGACCCCTACGCCAAGTGGCGCCTGTCGGCGCGCACGACGCTGACCACGGGGCCGGTGACGTTCTCGATGCTCTATCGCTATCTGTCGCCGGTGGATGATGACTCGGGCGGCTACACGGTCGATCACATCAAGGCGTATCATTATGTCGATACGACGCTGTCGTTTGACGTGATGAAGAAGTTCACCTGGACGCTGGGCGTGAACAACCTGTTCGATCGCCAGCCGCCGATCCTGGGCGATAACCAGCAGCAGGCGAACACCTATCCGTCAACCTATGACCCCTATGGTCGGGCGTTCTTCAGCGGCGTGTCGCTGAAGTTCTGAGGCAACGGACCGGAGCGCCTGGGACGGGCGCTCCGGTTTGGCATGGCGGCCCTAGAATTGGCCGCCGACATTGAAGGTGAGGAGCTTGGTGTCGTCGCCGCTTTGCTTGAGCAGCGCCTTGGCAAGATCGATGCGGAGCGGGCCGAACGGGGAATTCCAGTTGACGCCAATGCCGATCGAAACGCGCGGCTTGGGGCTGTTGCCGGCATAGCTCTCGCGATAGGCGCTTAGCGCATAGGTATAGGGCGTGCCGGTGTTGGTGGTGGTCGTGTTGCCGCTCGAATCGAGGTACAGCAACGCGCCGCTGCTATTGGTATATTGCCGGGTCGAGGTGGTGCAGGCGACGCCGGCGATGATCGCGGCGGCACAACTATCGGCGAGGGTCGGGGTCTTTACGCCCCCGAACACCGCGCCGATATCGGCATAGATGGACGGACGCAGGCCCATTTCCCGCATCCCCGCGCCAAGCGGCAGTTCGAGCTCCAGCCGACCGCGATAATAGGTATCGCCGCCGAGCGCTTCGGAGGTGTTGTTGCTGGCTGCGGTCAGCGTCGCCGGGACGGTCGACGTGTCATAATATTGGCGGATCACGCGCGGGCCGACGCCGCGAACGTCGAAGCCGCGCAATTGCGGGTCGCCCAGGAAGAAGCGGTCGGTCAGCCGCACATCCTGGCCGATGCCCATAATATGCCCGCCTTCGGCTTGCGCGTTGAGCACGAAGCCCGAGCCCAGCCCCCAATATTTCGCCGCCACGATGGTGGAACGGAGATAGCGGGTATCGCCGCCGACGCCGGCAAAATCCTGGCTGATCGACAGGCGCGAACCCTTGGTCGGGTGGAGGCGGTTGTTAAGGCTGTCGAAAATGAACGAATAGCCGATGGACGAGGTCCAGCGATTGCCGATCGCGTCGCACAGATAGGAACCCGCCAGCGCGACGTCGCAGGTGCCGTTGGTGTAATAGGTCGCCTGGTCGAGCGACACTTGCTCATAGGTAAGGCCATAGCGAGCCGACGCCGTCCAATATTCGTTGAGCGGGAGCCCTGCGCGGACCTGAAACCCGGTCGATACCTGCTTGTACGTGGTCGTCGTGCTGTCGCCGATCGTGTTGTACGATCGGTAGTCGCGCCGGAAGATGTCACCGCCGAGCGCGATGTTGGTGTTGAACAGATACGGTTCGGTAAAGCCCAGCTCGACCGATTTGGAATAGGTCGAGTAACTGACGCTCGCGCGCAATTCCTGGCCTTTGCCGCGAAAATTGCGTTGCGTGATCGAGGCCTGGATGATGAATTTCTCAAGGCTCGAATAGCCCGCCGACAACGACAGTTCGCCGGTGGATTTTTCCTGCAGGTCGGCGGTCAGCACGACGCGATCGGGCGCGGAGCCCTCGGTCTGTTTGATCTCGAACTTGTCCTGGAAATAGCCGAGCGAATTGATGCGATCCTGCGAGCGCTTCACCTGAAAATTGCTGAACGCGTCGCCTTCGGCCAGCCGGATTTCGCGCCGGATGATCTTGTCCTGCGTCTGGGTGTTGCCGTTGATGTCGATGCGTTCGACAAAGGTGCGCTTGGCCTCGGCGATGTGGAAATTGATCCCCATCGTCAGCGTGTCCTTGTCCCGCTGGAAATCGGGGTTGACGTCGGCAAAGGCGTAACCGAGCGCGCCGGCGGCGGCGCTGAGCGAGTCTACCGCGGATTCGACGCGCTTGGCGTTATACCATTCGCCTTTGTTGATGTTGAGGTTGGCGGCGACCCGCTTATTGTCGAAGTCGCGAATGTCGCTGTCGACGGTGACATCCCCGAATGTGTAGCGTTTGCCCTCCTCGACGACATAGGTGATGATGAAGTCCTTCTTATCCGGCGTCAGCTCGGCCACGGCGGAGATCACCTTGAAGTCGGCATAGCCCTCGGTCAGGTAAAATTGCCGCAGCTTCTGCTGGTCATAGGCAAGCCGGTCCTGATCGTAGCTGGTGTTGGAACTCAGCATGGTTTTGAGGCGGGCCGCCTTGGTTGCCATCTGTTCGCGCAGCTTGCTGTCGGGGAAGACGGTATTGCCGAGGATGTTGATCTGGCGGACCTGCGATTTTGGCCCTTCGCTGATTTCGAAGACGAGGTCGACGCGGTTCTGGTCGAGCGACACCATCTTGGGTTCGATCACGGCGGCGAAGCGGCCCTGGCGGCGACAGAGCTCGACGATCCGCGCGACATCCTGCCGCACGGCGGTGCGGGTGAAGATCTGGCGTGGGGCGAGTTTTACCTCCTTGGAGATTTTCTCCTCTTTCAGCCGCTTATTGCCCTCGAACAGCACGCGGTTGATGATCGGGTTCTCGCGGACCCGCAGCACGATCGCGCCGGTTTCGGCACCGCTGATCGAGACGTCGGCGAACAGGTCGCTGGCGTAGAGGTCCTTGATCGCCTGATCGAGCGTTTCGTTGCTGAACGCCTGGCCGACGCGCAGCTTGGTGTAGGACAGCACGGTTTCCGCCTCGAGCCGCTGTGCCCCCTCGACCTGAAGCGAGGCGATCGTGCGCGCTATCGCAGCGGGGTGTGGCGGTGGCGGCGTTTGGAGGGGGGGAGGCGTAACAGCGACGCCGGCGGAAGCGATAACGATCGGGCCAACGCCCAACACAAACAACATCAGTGCATCTCCAACCAGCGGCGGGGCTAGGCAGGGGATGTGTCCGGTGGATGTTCGGATTTTGCCGACACGCGCGCCGATGCGTCGGGCGCAAAACATACGGTCGTGCGGGGGCGATCGGCGCGTTTTGCCGGGCGGCGTGTGTCAGGGCCGCCACGTGCGGGACATTTGATGGACATTTGGGGAGCGCACCAGACCGTTGCGCGCTGTCCCCATCCGGCGCGCATGTAGTGAAAGGCTTGCCATGTTTGTTGCCATCAAGAGTCCGCTCGTTCCCCCGCCGCAGCTCCCCGAGCAGCCCCCTTATATCGACAACCCGTTTGCGCCCGAGATTTTCGCGACCGGCTATTCGGGGCTGGCCAATCTCAATGGCGTGATCGTGCTGACGCTGGAAAGCGCGCGGTGCGACCATAGTCGTCCGCAGCCCGCGCTGGAGCGCGTCGTCGTCGGGCGCGTCGCCTTGACCACGACGGCGGCGCTGGAACTGGTCACCGGGCTCAACCAGTTCCTGGAGCAGCAGGGGTTCAGCCCGTCCAAAGTGCTGGCCGACGGGGCGACGTTCCAATGATGCTGCGCGCAATGTTGTTCGTCGCGCAGCATTGGTGGCGTTTTCTGCGCTGAACCCCGGCGTCGCGCGGAACAGGTGCTCAGACCGGCAGCGTCACCCGCGCGATCAGCCCGCCGGTCGGTCGGTTTTCGATCTTGGCCTCGCCGCCATGCGCACGGGCCACCGCGCGCACGCTGGCGAGGCCCAAGCCGGTGCCGCCGGTGTCGCGATTGCGCGATCGTTCGGCGCGGAAGAACGGCTCGAACGCACGGACAAGGTCCGACGGCACCATGCCAGGCCCATTGTCGCTGACTTCGATGATCGCGACATCGCGCTCGCGGCGTAGCGCTATCTGTGCGCTACCGCCATAATGCACGGCATTGGTCACGAGATTGGTGAGCAGCGCCTTGAGCGAGGGGGCGTCGCCCTCCATGCTGATCGCCGGCCCCGGCAGGAGCGTAACGTCGCCGCCGCGATCGGCCGCGTCGGTCGCGACACTTTCGGCCAGCGAGCGCAAATCGAGCCGCTGGCGGCGGACGTGGCGGGTCATTTCGCGGACAAAGGCCATTGCCGCGCCGATCCGCTCGCTCATTTCGCGGATATCGTCTTCGCCTGCGAGGCGGATCGCGTCGGGGGCCTTTTCCAGGCGCAGCGACAGCCGCATCAGCGGGGTGCGCAAATCGTGCGCGACCGCAGCGATCAACGTCGTGCGATCCTCGACATAGCGGTTGAGGCGTTCCTGCATCTGGTTGAAGCTCGCCGCCGCTTCGGCGATTTCGGATGGGCCCGACAAGGTGAGCGGTGCGGCGCGGGGATCGCGACCGAGCCGATCGGCCGCCGCCGCGAACAGCGCGATCGGCTTGGCGATCCGGCGCGACATCGCCCAGGCCAGCGGGGCAATGCCGACCGCTGCCAGCACGAACCACAGGACGAAGCGCATGCGCCACGGGCTCAGCATACGGTCGGTCGGCGTGATCACATGCCAACGACCATCGGGCTGCTGAACATAAACCCTGAAATCGCCGAACAATGCGTCATCCATCGCGCGGTGGCGTCGACGCTCGTCTGCCATGCCCATCGGCGGGGGCGGGTGAAACGCACCGATGATGGTCGGCCCCATCCGTTGATCGGATTGCACGACGACTGCCGTTTCGGGAAGGTGCAGATCGGTCGCGATCAGGTGCCCCAGCGCGAGATCGCGGGCGTCGTGGCTCGGTCCGGGTGGCGTGCCGGTCTCCTCAATCGCCAGGCGCTTGGTCGGATCACGACCGGATTGCGCGACCATCGCGAGGCGGCTGGTCGTATAGATGACGGGCGCGGGCGGCGGCATCAGCAGAAACGCCCCGAAATTGAGCAACTGGACGAGGATCACCGTCCCCAGCATCAAGCTGAAGATGCGCAGGAACAGCGGCCAGGAGCGCCGCAGATCGACGGTTCGGTCGGCGGTCATGTGCGGATCACGCTGGGGACGAAATAATAGCCTTCGTTGCGGATGGTGCGGATGATCTCGTCGTCGCGCGCCCGCAATTTGCGGCGCAGGCGGCTGACCTGCACGTCGATCGCACGATCATAGGCCTCGCTGTCGGGGCCGCGCGCATCCTCCAGCAGCGCATCGCGCGTCAGCACCCGGCGCGGGCGACGGACGAAGGCACGCAGCACCGAAAATTCGCCGTCGGTCAAATCGACCAGCATGCCGCTGCCGTCGATCAACTCGCGCGCCGCGAAATCGACGCGCCAATCGAGGAAACGATAGTGGCGCGGTTCTTCGGCGGCACCGTCGCGCGCACGCAGCGCCGCGCGCACGGTCGCCAGCACTTCGCGCGCGCTGCACGGTTTGGTGAGGTAATGGCTGGCCCCGATTTCGAGGCCAAGGATCCGGTCCGGTTCATCGCCGAGCGCGCTGAGAAACACGATCGGCGGCCCACCGCGCAGGGCGATGCGGCGGCAGGCGGAAATGCCGTCCTCCCCGGGCATCATGATATCGAGCAGGATGAGCGCAATCGGGTGACGGGCCAGCGCCATGTCCATTTCCTGCGCGCTGGCTGCGGTTTCCACGCGATAGCCGTGCTGGCCGAGGCTTTCGGTCAACAAGCTGCGAATGGCACGGTCGTCATCGACGATCAGCAAGGTTGGCGCGTCGGACGGAGGCGGGGTGGCCGGGCTCATCGCGCGGCGGTGCGACTGCGATGTGTCCGGGATATGTCCGTCAGGGCATGTTCGGGCGGGCGGATGCGCAGCGGCCTCGCTTTGTAACATCGGGGACATGGCCGGAAACAGGGCGGAAAAGAACGCAGCCCATGCGCGGGGCGCAGTTCGTCGCCGCAGCGTGTTCCCTTTCGGAGTTTCTCGACCATGACAGTTAGCGCCAATACTGCAATCTCCAGCACAAGCGGAGCCCGAATCGTTATCGTCGATGACGATCCCGGCGTGCGCGAGCTGCTCACCGAATTTCTCGTCGAAAACGGCTTCGGGGCCGAGGCCGTCGCCAATGGTGCCGCCCTGCGCGACCGGTTGGAGCGGCGCGAATGCGACCTGATCGTGCTCGACATCATGATGCCGGGCGAGGACGGGCTCTCGATCCTGCGCTCGCTGATGCACGATGCCGACGGGCCCGGGATCATCATGCTGTCCGCCATTTCGAGCGAGATCGACCGGATCGTTGCGCTCGAGATGGGAGCCGACGATTATGTCCTGAAACCCTCCACGCCGCGCGAGATCATGGCGCGCATTCGCTCGGTCTTGCGCCGTCGTGCGGGAACGGCGGCACGGGGCGGGGCGATCAGTGTCGGTCATGCAGCCCCCGCGCCGACCGATTGTTTCGCGTTCGCCGGCTGGACGTTCGATTCGCGCCGCCGCAAACTCACGGCACCGGGCGGCGCGATCGTCGCTGTGACCGAAACCGAATATCGCATGCTCGCCATCTTTCTGCGCGATCCGCAAGTCGTCCACTCCCGCGAAAATCTCGCGGATCTGACCGGGCGGGATAATCCCCATTGCAATGACCGCACGATCGACGTCCATGTCAGCCGCTTGCGGCGCAAGCTGTCGGTCAATGGCGGCGACGAGATCATCCGCACGGTGCGCAATCGGGGGTATTTGTTTCTGCCGCGCGTGGAGGCGCGGGTGGCCTGAACCGAGGCGGAAACGGGGCGGACCGCACGGTGCGATCCGCCCCGCCGCCGCATCAGAAGCCGAAGTGGATCGAGGCCACGAAGGTGCGCGGCGACCCGAAGGTGTAGCGCGTTGTGCTCGTGGAGTCGGTGCCCGTCGTCAGATTGCTGAAATAGCGCTCGTTGAACAGGTTGGCGACGTTGAGCTGGAAATAGGTCTGCGGCAGCCCAAGCTGTTTCAGCCCGACCCGCGTGTCGAGATCGACCGTGGTGTAGCCGGGTGCGATCACGTCGTTGACGTCGGTCGCATAGCGGCGGCCGACATGCTTGACCTGCAGCCCGATCGCGATCGGATCGAAGTCGACTTGCACGCGACCACCATATTGCCATTTCGGCGTCTCGACGACGAACTTGCCGGCGGTGTTGGCGGTGACGAGACCGGTGGTCGGGTTGATGACATCGCTTTGCAACCGCGCATCGATGAACGAGCCGAAGCCGTAGACCGACAGATGCTGCAGGGGGGCGATGCCAATGCTGGCATCCACGCCCTTGCTCTTCACCGCGCCGACGTTGCGGTCGGTGGTCAGCGTGCCGCCACCCTCGAGCTCGGTCGTGGTCGAGATGATGCGATTGTCGTAATAGGTGTACCACCCGGCCACCTGCGCCTGGATCAAGGCGGTGGTGTAGCGCAGGCCAAGGTCGACCGTGTCTGTCTTTTCGGGCTTCACCGCACCGGTCGGTTTGATCTTCACATCGTCAAAGGCATAGAGGTTGTCGGTGCGCGGTGCCGAGAAACCCTTGGAGTAGCTGGCAAAGGTGCTGAGGTGCGGGGTGATCGCATAGGTCAGGCCGAGATTGGGCAGGACGGCATTATAGGTCTTCACCCGGTTGTTGTATGGCAGGCCATAGGTCGCTGTGGTCGCATTGGCGGCCACCTGTGCCGCGGTCTGTGACGTGCAATAAGCGTCGCTGGTGCTGCCGGGGATGGTGTAGCAATAATTGGTCAGGTTGCGGCGGAAGAACGGTGCGCGCACGCCCAGCGCGACCTTCAGCTTCTCGTTCAGGAACGATCCGCGATACTCACCCGAAAGCTGGTGCAGGATCGCATAGGACAGGCGGTTGCGCTTCTGCAGCACGTTGCCTGCGGCATCGACCACGGCATAATCGCTCACGCCGTCGATCGCGCTGAACACATTATAGGGCTGACCGGTCGCATCGAGCAGGCTCATTTCGCCGGTCTGGCGATGGCGCGCGCGGTCCCACGTATAGGCGAAGCGCACCGCATTGTCGGCGTCGAACTCGTAGCGCAAATTGGCAATCGCGGTGAAGCGCTGCGTCCGCGTGTTCGAGGGCGAATAGACCCGCACATAATCCAGCGTGTCGCCATCGCCGTTAATGTCGACCCCGCTCGCCGTGCCTGCACCCAGGCGCTGGAACTGATAGCTGTAGACGCCCGAAGCCGCCGCAGTCCCGGCAGCGTTGGTGGCATTGGCGTTGCTTTCGGCCAGCACCGAAGACCCGCCGCCATTGGCGCGCGTGAAGCTATAGGCACCGTCGAAGGTCAGCGTGAGCTTGCGGGTCAGCGTGATGCGCGAGTTGAGCCGCACATTGCCGGTGTTGGACGGGTTGATCGCGGTCGCGGCAACGTTCGAGCAGGCCGATTTGTCGCTTTGGCTGGTGCCGTTGACGCCGCTTGCCGAGGGGAGCGAGCAACTCGCATCGTAGAGGAAGGCGGAGGAGGTGTTGTTATACAGCGCGTCATACTGGCTCTTGCTCAGCGACAGCGTGTAGGGGTTGGAGGAGCTGATCGTCGACGGCACCACCGACGTGCCCAGTACCGAGCGGATATTGGCCAGCGACGGGTTGCTGTACGAGCTGTTGCGGTTCTCGTTATAATGGCCGGCGATCGAGATGAAGTCGCCATTGCTGCCGAGCGGCTGATAAAGTTTTCCGTTGAACTGCTTTTTGTCGAGGCTGCCATAGCCGCGATACTGGTCGTAGCTTTCCTTGCTCGCCGAGAACCATGCCTTGGTCCCGAACGCGGTGAACACACCCGTGTTGAACAGGCCGAACACGCGATTCATGTCATAGGTGCCGTGCGAATAGATCGCGGTCGCACCCATTGTGTCGGTGGGGGTGAGCGAGCGGTAATTGACCGTGCCGCCCGATGCGCTCGCGGTCGGCGAATCCACGTCGGTCGTGCCGAAATTGACGTTGACCTGCTCGATCAGCTCGGGGTCGAGCTGCTGGTTGGAATAGATCGCATAATTGCCCGAATCGTTGAGCGGGATACCGTCGAAGGTCAGCGACACGCGCGCGCCATCGAACCCGCGAATACGGAGCTGCCCGCCCGATGCACCATAAGGATCGCTGTTGGTGAAATTGACGCCGGGGATCTGGTTGATCGTGTCGAGGATCGACTGGCCCGGAACGCGGTGCGCGATGAACTCCTGCGTCAGCACCGCTTTGGCCTTGGGCGTGTCGGGGATTTCGATGCCATTGATCCCGGTCGCGCGCTTGCCGCTGACGACGATATCGGTTTCGGCATCGATTGAGCCCGTCGACTGCGCCGACGCGAGCGTCGGCAAGCCAAGCGCCGCCACGGCGGCACTATACATAAGAGTTTTGCGCATTGTCTTCCCTCGTTGGACCATACAGGCGGGACCTTATTTGTGTCCGCTGCCAAGAAATGGCGTGTCGGTCGCTTATGAAAGTTCAATGACAATGGCTATTGGTCTGATGAATTGGCGCTATATTGCCGGTGTACGTTGAAATTTAGGCACGCATTATTTCAAAGTGTTTCAACTTTGATTGAATTTTGCAATGTATAGCGGATCTTTCGCGGCGACGCCGCAGGACGAGCGACCGTTTGCGAGAGGACAGGGAAATTGAAGCCGTTCGCGTCGCTGAGGCACTTTCCCCTTGCACCGGCCCCTGGGGCAGGCCCGATAGAGCGATTCGTTCGATGAAGGGCACACCGTGGCGCAAACCGAGCCGTATCTCCGTTCCGCAGACGCCGCCCGCCGCTTTGGGGTGAGCGGCAAGGCCTTGCGGGTGTATGAGCGGTACGGCCTGGTGCGGGCGGAACGCACGGCGGCGGGCTGGCGAGTCTATGGCCCAGAGCAGATCCGACGCCTGCATCAGGTCATCGCGCTCAAGAGCTTCGGCTTTTCGCTCCGTCGTATTGCCGATCTCCTGTCGGGCGACCTTGCGGACCTGGCTGCGTTCCTGGAACTGCACGAACAGCTTTTGCGCCAGGAAGCCACGCGCGTGGCGGAGGCGCTTCGGCTGCTGTCGGCCGCGCGCGCCAAACTCGCCCACCAAGGGGGCCTTTCCTCGGACGAATTGATGGACCTTACCAAGGAAACCGCCATGACCGACCCACGCACCAACGATGTCAGCGCCGCCTATCAGGCGATCGCCGCCAAGCACTTTTCTCCCGCCGATCAGGCGACATTGGACGCCAATGGCTATGGCGGCATGCACCAGCCCGATGCGGATTGGGGTGCCTTGCACGAAGAGGCCACCCGGCTGATGACCATCGGCGACCCGCACTCTGCGGAAGCGATCGACCTCGCCCGGCGCTGGATGGGCAAGGTGTTCGAGGCGACGGGCGGCGATCCAGCGCTGACCCGCAAGATGAAAACCGTAGCGCGCGAGACGCATCAGCAACCCGCCTTCGCCGCAGCATCGCCATCAGCGAACGCCCTGATGGACTTCGTCGCACAAGCCTATGGTGCCGCCATCGCCGCGGGCGTTATGCCGAATCCTGCCGAGGGCTGATATTAGGCACATCCGACACCCCTCTCCCCGCGGGAGAGGGGTGTCGGA
>Ga0209482_1000247_pt1 | contig 49563 bp, 60 predicted proteins | sample CoawatmetaG10DNA_FD_187512 | JGI IMG/M metagenome (GOLD analysis project Ga0209482, IMG submission 187512) | Marine microbial communities from the West Antarctic Peninsula - Coastal water metaG104-DNA (SPAdes) (version 2) | ecosystem: Environmental > Aquatic > Marine > Coastal ...
GGGGTGGGTAGGTCTAGGGCAGGCGGCGTGCTCTCCACGGGCCGACCCACCCCCGACCCCTCCCTTCCAGGGAGGGGAGGAGGGCGTGACCACGCTCACCGCGCGCTCGCGCGGTCGGCGATATAGGCGGTGACCGCGTCGAACGTGCCCGGCAGCGAGGCATAGCGTTCTTCGCGGTCCATCAGATCGCCGATGCGGGCGGGAAGCGCGGGGCGCTGTCCGGTGGCGCGTTCGACCGCGTCGCCGAATTTGGCCGGATGGGCGGTTGCCAGGGTCACCACCGGCACATCGACCGGAAGCCCGGCGCGGCGCGCGGCGGCGAGGCCGATCGCGGTGTGCGGATCGATGACTTGCGCGCTCGCTTCATACGCCCAGCGCATCGCCAGCGCCATGTCGTCGAGATCGACGCGGTCGCTGCCGAACAAAGCGGCGGCACCTTCGCGCTGCGCATTGGTCAGCCGCATCGCCTTGGTCGATTCGAAGCCGCGCATCTGCTCGGCCAAAGCGGGGCCATCGCGCCCGCCGAGATCGAACAGCAGCCGCTCGAAATTGCTCGACACCTGAATGTCCATCGACGGGCTTGGCGTCGGCACGACGGTACCCTGCGAATAATCGCCCGCGCTGAGCGCACGGTGAAGGATGTCGTTGACGTTGGTGGCGACGATCAATTTGGCGACGGGCAGGCCCATTTTGGCCGCGACATAGCCAGCGAAGACATCGCCGAAATTGCCGGTCGGCACCGAGAAGGCGACGGGGCGCTCGGGCGCGCCCAAACGGACGGCGGCGTAGAAATAATAGACCACCTGCGCCATCAGCCGCGCCCAGTTGATCGAATTGACCGCCGACAGCGCGAATTTGCCTGAGAAAGCCTCGTCGTTGAACATCGCCTTCACCAGCGCCTGCGCATCGTCGAAGCTGGCATCTTCCAGCGCGATATTGTGGATGTTGGGCGCGATGACGGTGGTCATCTGGCGGCGCTGCACTTCGGACACGCGGCCCTTGGGGTGGAGCATGAACACATCGACCCCGGCGCGGCCGGCCAGCGCATCGATCGCGGCGGACCCGGTATCGCCCGAGGTCGCGCCGATCACGGTGACTTGCTGGCTGCTGCCGGTAAGGAAGCGCTCAAACAACAGCCCGAGCAATTGCAGCGCGACATCCTTGAAGGCGAGCGTTGGGCCGTGGAACAGCTCCAGCAGCCAGTTTTGCGGATCGAGCTGGACCAGCGGCACCACGGCGGCATGGGCGAAGCGGCCATAGGCCTGGGTGCAGAGGTCGCGCAGATCGTCTTCGCTGAGCGTGCCCTCGACGAAGGGCAGCATCACTGCGACGGCGGTGTCGACATAGGACAGGCCGCGCAACGCCGCGATCTGCTCGGTCGAGAAGCTCGGCCAGCTTTCGGGCAGATAGAGTCCGCCGTCTTTGGCCAGGCCCGCGAGCGTGACGTCGCGGAAATCGAGGGTGGGCGCGGAGCCGCGCGTGCTTGTGTAGCGCATGACCCCTGCGGTTAGCGAGGTGGAGCCGCCGGGGCAACCGTCCGCCGCCGCAGCGCCAGCGCATAGATGATGGCGGCGAGTCCGGCGAAGATGAACCATTGCACCGCATAAGCGAGGTGATTGTTGGGCACCGCCGACAGATCGGGCGCGGGATTGGGGTCGAGCCCGGCGGCGGGGGGATCGGCGACGAGCATCAGCATCTTGGGCGTAGTGCCAAAAGCGGAGGCGATCAGCGGGGCGTGGCCGGGGACGTGCGAGATATAGCCGCGCGCTGCGCCGCCCTTCCAACTGGGCTTGGCATGGGGATCGCGACCGAAGCCGATCTGTACGGTGAAGCCCGGCCCTTCCGCGCCGGTGCGGCACTCGGCGATCTGCCGCCAGCCGGTGCCGCCGCGCGCATTGCGTCCGCCTTCGATGCGAAAGCTGACCGGCTCCAGGCAGAAGGCGCTGGCGCGGCGGAACAGCAGGCTGCCATCCTCATCGACCGGGATGCGCGGGAAGGCGATTGGCGGCAGCCTGATGTTGCGGGCGTACTGGACGAGCTGCGCTTCCTTCTCGGCGCGGCGCTGCAATTGCCAGACGCCGAGCGCGATCATCGCGGCGATGGCGAGACCGACGAGCAGGGTCGCCAGGACGGGAATGCGCTTCATGGTTTCGGTTCGATGGGCGTTATGCGCCCCTCGCGCGCTGCGGTGCGATATTCCGAACCGAGCAACGCCGCCTTGGCGACACGGAGTGCACCGATGACGGCGGCGATGGTTACCGGCACCCAGAGGATGAGTTGCAGCCAGATCGGCGGGGCGAGGGTCAATTGGATGGCGATCGCCGCGCCCACCACGATCGCGCCGAGCAGCAGGACCAGCAGCGCGGCGGGCCCGTCCCCGACATTGAAGCGGGTGTAATCGAGCCCGCACGCGCCGCAGCGATCGGCGAAAGCGAGCCAGCCCTTGAACAAACCCGGCGCGCCGCAGCGTGGGCACAGGCCCTTGAACGCGGCGGGCAGTGGGGCCGGTTCGGGCGTCGGCGTTACGGCCTCGGCCCGCACTTCGGTCATCGGATGGCGATCAGCCGGCGTGGATGGGCGCGCCCCAGCCACCCCAGACATAGATGGAGACGAACAGGAACAGCCACACCACGTCGACGAAATGCCAATACCAGGCGGCGGCTTCGAAGCCGAAATGCTGCTGCGGGGTGAAGTCGCCACGATAGACGCGGATCTGGCAGACGATCAGGAAGATGGTGCCGATCATCACGTGAAAGCCGTGGAACCCGGTCGCCATGAAGAAGGACGCGCCATAGTTCAGGCCCTTAAAGGGGAAGGGCGCGTCGGCATATTCATAGGCCTGGATCGAGCTGAACAGCAGGCCGAGGATGATCGTAACCCACAGTCCCTTCTTCAGGCCGTCACGGTCGCCATGGATGAGCGCGTGGTGCGCCCAGGTGATGGTGGTGCCGCTGGTCAGCAGGATTAGCGTGTTGAGCAGCGGGAAGCGGAAGGCGTCGATGACTTCCAGCCCCTTGGGCGGCCATTGCGCCGCGACATCGGCGGCGACCGAAGCGGTCTTGGTCACCGAATCATAGACGATGTGCGCGGGGAACAGCGAAAAATCGAAGAAGGCCCAGAACCAGCCGACGAAGAACATCACTTCGGAGGCGATGAACAGGATCATGCCGTAGCGCAGGTGCAATTGCACGACCGGGGTATGGTCGCCCGCATGCGCCTCGATGATGACCTGACGCCACCAGCCGTACATCACCGCCAGCACGCCTGCGACGCCAGCGAAGAAGACCGCGCCGCCCCCGGCCGCCGAATGCATCCACATGATGCCGCCCGATGCCATGGCGAGCGCCGCCATCGCCCCGGCCAAGGGCCAGATGCTGGGGGGAAGGATGTGGTAATCGTGGTTCTTGGCGCCGGCCATCTGTCCCTCGTCCTCTTTTGTCGTTCGGTTCTAGCTCTTGGCTTTGGTGGAATCCACCGGGTAAAAAGTGTAACTGAGCGTAATCGTCTGCACGTCGTTGGCGTCCGGATCGGCGAGGATCTTCGGGTCGACGAAGAAGATAACCGGCATGCGCGCGGTTTCGCCCGGTTTCAGCGTCTGCTGGGTGAAGCAGAAGCACTGGATTTTGGTGAAATATTTGCCCGCTTGCGCCGGGGTGACGTTGTAGGTCGCGGTGCCCGTGATCGGATGGTCTGATGTGTTGGTCGCGGTGAAGAACGCCATGTCGCGCCCGCCAATATCGACGGTTTCGGACGGATGCTCGGGCGCGAACTTCCACGGCATGTGCGGCGCGACATTGGTGTCGAAATCGATGCGGATCTGCCGGTTGACCGCGCCCGGCGCGACCAGCCCGCGCTGCGTGGTGCCGTTGAGGCCGGTCGCCTGGCAGAACAGGCGATAGAGCGGGATGCTCGCCCAGCCGAGCCCGCTCATGAAGCAAATGCCCGCGACCGCGAACAACGCCGTGCGCAGTTTGCGGTCGATCACCATCAGTGCGGCATCCCCGCCTGGATCTTGGCGATGCTGATCGCGAACACCAGCACGACGAACGCCCCGAGCAGCAAAGCGAGCGCGGTCGCGCGGCTGCGCTGGCGCTTGCGGACGAGGTCGCTGTGCGGGTCCGGGGTCATGCGGTGAGCCGATCGACTGCGAGGGAGATAAAGATCATCAGAATATAGCCGATCGAATAGACGAACAGGAAGCGTTCGGCCTTCATTTCAGCAGGGGTGTCGGCGCGGGCGACCACGACCCAGAGCGTGAGGCCGAGGAACACCGCTGAGCCGATCGTCGCGACTGCGCCATAGGGGATCCCGGCCAGCCCGAGCGCCCAGGGCGACACGGCGGCGGCGGCCATCAGCACCGCGTAGAACAGCATCTGCCAGCGCGTGGTGGCGGCGCTCGCCACCACCGGGAGCATCGGCACGCCGCCTTTGGCGTAATCGTCGCGAATCAGCAGCGCGAGCGCCCAGCTATGCGGTGGGGTCCACAGGAAGATGATCGCGAACATCAACAGCGGCAGCGTCGAAAGGCTGCCGGTGGCGGCGACCCAGCCGATCAGCGGTGGAAACGCCCCGGCGGCCCCGCCGATGACGATGTTCTGCGGGGTCAGCCGCTTGAGGCCGACGGTATAGATCAGCACGTAGAACAGGATCGACACCGCCAGCAGAACAGCCGCGAGCAGGCCGATCGCCAGGCCCATCAGCAGCACCGAGAACACGCCCAGCCCGACGCCGAAATGGAGCGCGGTCTCGCGGTCCATCTTGCCGGCTGGGAGCGGGCGCTTGGCGGTGCGCTTCATCAGCGCATCGATGTCCGATTCATACCATTGGTTGAGCGCGCCCGCCGCGCCCGCCGCCAGCGCGATGCACAGGATGGCGGTGAAGCCGAGCGCGAACGGCAGATGCACCGGCGCGGCCAGCATGCCGCACAGCCCGGTCAGCACGACCGAACGCATCACCCGCGGCTTGGTCAGCGCGAAGAAATCGCGCCAGTCGGCGGGGAGGGTGGTGCTCGGCATTGTGGCAGTGGTCATGGAATTGATCCTCCCCTCCCGCTTGCGGGAGGGGTTGGGGGAGGGCTGTGTCGGGCGGGCGTTCATGGCCCTCCCCTAGCCCCTCCCGCAAGCGGGAGGGGAATAAGAAACGTCCCCTCCCGCACGCGGGAGGGGGATTACATCAATCGATCTTGGGCAGCGTTTCGAATTGGTGGTAAGGCGGCGGGCTCGACAGCGTCCATTCGAGCGTGGTCGCGCCTTCGCCCCACGGATTGTCGCCCGCCTTCTTGCCCGCGAGCAACGACCAGATCAGGTTGACGAAGAACACACCCATCCCGACCGCCATCACGGCATAGCCGATGCTGGCGACCCAGTTCCAGTGCGCGAGGCCGTCGGTGTAATCCGGCACGCGGCGCTGCATGTTCTGCAGGCCCAGGAAGTGCATCGGGAAGAACAGCAAGTTCACGCCGGCGAAGAAGACCCAGTAATGCAGCTGGCCGAGGAACTCATTGTACATCTTGCCGGTCATTTTCGGGAACCAGTAATAGAAGCCAGAAAAGAGCGAGAAGACCGCGCCCAGCGACAGCACATAGTGGAAATGCGCCACCACATAATAGCTGTCCTGCATGTAATCGTCGATGCCGCCATTGGCGAGCACCACGCCGGTGACGCCGCCGACGGTGAACATGAAGATGAAGCCGATCGCCCACAGCATTGGGGTCTTGAAGGTGAGCGAGCCGCCCCACATCGTCGCGATCCAGGAGAAGATCTTGATGCCGGTCGGCACCGCGATCACCATCGTCGCCGCGGTGAAGTACATCTTGGTGTTCACGCTGAGGCCGGTCGTGAACATGTGGTGCGCCCACACGACGAAGCCGACCACGCCGATCGCGACCATGGCATAGGCCATGCCGAGATAGCCGAAGACGGGCTTTTTCGAGAAGGTCGAGATCACCTGGCTGACGATGCCGAAGCCCGGCAGGATCATGATGTACACTTCGGGGTGGCCGAAGAACCAGAACAGATGCTGGTACAGGATCGGGTCACCGCCACCAGCGGGATCGAAGAAAGTGGTGCCGAAATTGCGATCGGTCAGCAGCATGGTGATGGCAGCCGCCAGCACCGGCAGCGACAGCAGCAGCAGGAAGGCAGTGACCAGCACCGACCACACGAACAGCGGCATCTTGTGCAGCGTCATGCCCGGCGCGCGCATGTTGAAGATGGTGGTGATGAAGTTGATCGCGCCGAGGATCGACGAGGCACCGGCCAAATGCAGCGCGAGGATCGCCATGTCGGTCGACGGGCCAGGCTCGCCATAGGTCGAGAGCGGCGCGTACAGCGTCCAGCCGTTGCCGGCACCGCCGAAGAAGGGCGAGGCGAGCAGCAGCGTGAAGGCGGGGATGAGCAGCCAGAACGAGATGTTGTTCATCCGCGGGAAGGCCATGTCGGGCGCACCGATCATGATCGGCACGAACCAGTTGCCGAAGCCACCGATCATTGCGGGCATGACCATGAAGAACACCATGATGATGCCGTGCGCAGTGATCAGCACGTTCCACAGGTGCAGCGAATGGTCGAGGCCCTGTTCGCCGCCGGGCAGGAAGCTTGCCCAATAGCCGAGATATTGAATGCCCGGCTGCGCGAGTTCGGCGCGCATCAGGCCCGAAATGCCACCACCGATGATCCCCGCGACGATCGCGAAGATCAGGTACAGCGTGCCGATGTCCTTGTGGTTGGTCGACATGAACCAGCGCGCGAAGAACGACATTTCATGCGTGTCATGCGCGTGGGCGTCATCATGATGCGCCTCGAAGGCGCTGGGGGTGAGGGCGGTGTCGGTCATGGCTTATTGTCCAGCGGTGACGACGGCAGCGGTCGGGGCCGGTGCGCCTGGGGTGGCAATCGAAGCGGTGGCGGTGGCGGGCGCGGCGGCGGGCGCAGGCGCGGCACCCGGCATGGTGCCGCCCTTGGCCTTGATCCACTGCGCGAACACCGCCGGGCTGACCGCCTCGACCGTGATCGGCATATAGCCATGCCGCGCGCCGCACAGTTCCGAGCAGACGCCGAAATAGACGCCGGGCTTGTTGATGGTGAAGCTGGTTTCGTTCAGGCGGCCGGGCACCGCATCGAGCTTGATCCAGAAGGCCGGGATTGCCCAGCTGTGGATCACGTCATTGGCGGTGGTGATCAGGCGGATCGGCACGCCGACCGGCAGCACCACGCGATTGTCGGTGGCGAGCAGGCGCGGGCCGTCGATCGCGGTCCGGGCGCGTTCGCCCTTGCCGATTTCCCCCGCTTCCTTGAGCATGTTCGAGGTGATCTCGAACCCGCCATGATCGGGATATTGATAGGTCCAATACCATTGGTTGCCGATCGCCTTCAGCGTTACCGCATTCTTGGGCGCGGGCTTGTACTGCGCCTGAAGCAAGCCGATCGACGGCAAAGCGAGGCCGAGCAGGATCAGCACCGGAATGCCGGTCCACAGCACTTCGAGAATGGTGTTGTGCGACGTCTTCGAGGCGACCGGATTGGCCGCGCGGCGATAGCGCAGCGCCACCCAGCCGAGCAGCACCAGCACCAGAATACAAATGCCGGTAATAACGGGCATCAGCAGCGTGTTGTGAAACCACAGCGCCTGCTGCCCATTGGGGGTGACTTGCGGCTGGATGGTGATGAGTCCGTCAACCGGCTGGCCGACCTTGGGGTCGATCGCCATGGCCGGCGCGCCGTCGACCGCGAGCATCGGATCCTGCGACACGGTTGCGGCGGGTGCGGCCGCCACAGCCTTTGTGGCTGGCGCAGCGGGTGCCGCTTGCGCCGCCCCAACGCTCAACATCGCCAGCCCAGCTGCCAGTACGATCGATTTGATCCCGATCATGTGCATCCCCTGCGTCTACCCCTATCAATCGCCCCGATCGTGCGGGGCAGGATGGGGCAGATATGTGCCCTCTATCCTGTGTCTATACGCAGGCGCTGCCGGGGCCTCAAGCCGCGCGGCACCTTTTTTGGCGCAATCGTTGCACCAGCGCCCCCCGGACCCTAATCAGGCATCCCATTCCGCAGGACCAGAAGTGATGACCACCACGATGACCGACGACGATGTTCTGGGCGAATTTCGCGCCGCCGAGGCGTTGCTGGAGGGGCATTTCATCCTGTCGTCCGGTTTGCGCTCGCCGCGCTATTTGCAATGCGCGCGCGTGTTGATGGATCCGGCGCGCGGCAGCCGCCTGGCGACGGCGCTGGCCGCCCGCATCCCCGCCGAGATTCGCGATCGCATCGCCGCCGTGGTGTCGCCCGCTATGGGCGGTGTGATTGCCGGGCACGAAATGGCGCGCGCGCTGGGCGTGCCCGCGATGTTCCTCGAACGGCCTGAGGGCGTGTTTGAGCTGCGCCGTGGTTTCCGGCTCGATCCGGGCACCCCGGTGTTGATGATGGAAGACGTTGTTACCACAGGACTTTCCTCGCGCGAGGCGATCGCCGCGATTGCGCGGGCGGGTGGCGAGACGGTGGCGGCGGCGGCGTTGGTCGATCGCTCGAACGGCACCGCTGATCTGGGCGTGCCGTTCTTCCCGCTGATCCGGCTCGACGTGCCGACCTATGCCGCCGATTCGCTGCCGCCCGAATTGGCGGCGATTCCCGCGATCAAGCCGGGGAGCCGCGCGGCATGAGCAAGGCGCTGCGCCTCGGCGTCAACATCGACCATGTCGCGACGGTGCGCAACGCGCGCGGGTCGGGCTATCCCGATCCGGTGCGCGCGGCGTTGCTGGCGGCGGAAGCGGGTGCGGACGGCATCACCGCGCATCTGCGCGAGGACCGGCGGCACATTACCGACGACGATATCGCGCGGCTGTCATCCGAATTGACGATCCCGCTCAACCTGGAAATGGCGGCAACCGACGAAATGCTGGCGATCGCCTTGCGGCATCGGCCCCATGCGGCATGCATCGTGCCCGAAAAGCGCGAGGAGCGGACGACCGAGGGCGGGCTGGATGCGGCGGGTCAGTTCGACACTCTGGCCCCTTTGGTCGCCGCGCTGCGCGAGGCGGGTATCCGCGTGTCGTTGTTCATAGAGCCCGATGCGCGGCAGATCGACGCAGCGATTCGTCTGGGGGCACCGGTGGTGGAACTGCATACCGGCCGCTATGCCGAGCTGGAGGGCGAAGCGCAGGCGGTCGAACTGCGCCGCCTGTCGGATGCGGCGGCACTGGCCGCGCGTAACGGGATTGAGGTCCATGCCGGGCACGGGCTGACCTATGCCAATGTCGCGCCGATCGCGGCGATCCCGCAAGTGCGCGAGCTCAATATCGGGCATTTCCTGATCGGCGAGGCGCTGTTCGTCGGGCTGGCGACCAGCGTGCAGCAAATGCGCGCGGCGATGGACGCGGCGCGGTGAAGGACAGAAGGTTGGTTCGCGCGGAGGCGCGGAGACGCGGAGAAGAAGGAAGCGTGCTCGCGCGCGACGGGTTCGGTAAGCCCGCGACCGGATGTGCCCGCCGCATCATTCTCTTTCTCTTCTCTCCGCGTCTCCGCGCCTCCGCGCGAACCATCCTTATCGCGCCAAGGACGGCCTGGTGATTATCGGGCTCGGCTCCGACCTGTGCAATATCGAGCGGATCCAGGCATCGCTTGACCGCTTCGGCGACCGTTTCGAGCAGCGCGTGTTCACCGAGGTGGAGCGCGCCAAGGCAGCCAAGCGCCCCTTCACCAAGGCGGGCACGCTGGCCAAACGCTTTGCCGCCAAGGAAGCCTTTTCCAAGGCGGTCGGTACCGGATTCAAACGCGGCGTGTTCATGAAGGACATTGGCGTGGTCAACGCCCCCTCGGGCGCGCCAACCTTGCTGCTGACCGGTGGGGCCAAGGCGAGGCTTGACGCGTTGACGCCCGACGGCCACGTCGCGGTGGTACATTTGACGATGACCGACGACCATCCCTGGGCACAGGCGCTGGTCGTCCTTGAAGCGCGCGCGGTGGCTGAGCGCCCGAAGGACGAGACATGAAGGACGACTTGGCGCTGAGCACGACCGAAGCCGGGGAGCCCGGCGAAAGCGAGCGCGCCACGGCTTCTCCCACCAAACCGGCCAAGACCGATTGGGCGTCCGAGCTGCGCGGCATCTTCTGGCTGATCCTGGCGGTGCTGGGTTTCCACACCTTTATCGCCAAGCCCTTCTATATCCCGTCGGAATCGATGCTGCCGGGGCTGCTGGTCGGCGATCAGCTGGTGGTGAGCAAATTCCCGTATGGCTGGTCGTTCGTCTCGCCGACCTTCCATGTGCTGCCCTTCATCCATGGCCGCTTGCTGGGGCAATTGCCCGAGCGCGGCGATGTCGTGATCGTCACCCCGCCGGGGACCGAGACCGATTATATCAAGCGGCTGATCGCCTTGCCGGGCGACCGTATCGCGGTGCGCGACGGCATCGTCATCCTCAACGGCGTGCCGCTGAAGCGCGGGCCGCTGCATTATGTCGACATCCCCAATTATGGTGGCGCGCCGCTGGTGTCGGAACCCGGCGTGACCTGTGACCCGCTGCAATATCCCGGCGCGCTCCACACCGGGGCAGACGGAAAGAACTATTGCCGTCTGCCGCTCTATACCGAGACGCTCCCGAACGGGCGGCATTATGAGACGGTCGATCTGGGGCCGTCGCCCGGCGACAATTATCCCGAAACGCTGATCCCGCCGGGGCATGTCTTCCTGATGGGCGACAATCGCGATCGCAGCGCCGACAGCCGCTTCAGCCTGGCCGAACAGGGCCTGGGTGGGCCGGTGCCGTGGGAATATCTCGGCGGTCGCGCCGAGTTCATCACCTTCTCCAAGACCGGGCTGGGGAGCTGGAATCCGCTGACCTGGGGGCAATCCTTCCGGGGCGGGCGCGCCGGTACTTCGCTCCACGCCGAGCGCGATAAATGAGCCAGGGCGCAAAGCCTGAGCTGGTCAGCGAACCGGCCCCCAACGAACTGCGCGATCCGTTCGTGCGGCAGGAGCTGAAGCGCGCGACGATCTGGCTCGGCCTTGCGGGGGCGATCGCGCTGGTGGTGCTGCTGGTACAGCCGCTGCTGATCATCTTCGGCGGGCTCGTCTTCGCCTCGATGCTTGACGGCGGCGTGCGGTTGCTGCGCCGCGTGCTGCCGATCGGGCGGCCGTGGCGGTTGCTGATCGTGGTGGTGCTGACCGTCGCGTTTATCGTGGGCGTGATGTACCTGACGGGTGCCGGTATCACCGAACAGGTTCAGCAATTGCGCAGCACCTTGATGACGCAGGCGACCAAGCTGATGGACTGGGCGTCGCGCATCGGCATCATGCCCGGCAAGGCTGATCTCAACGGCATTGCGCAGCAGGCGCTGGGCTCGTTCGGCAAGCTCACCTCTTATCTCGGCATCGCCTTTGGCGCGCTGGCCAGCCTCGTCATGGTGCTGGTGATCGGCCTGTTCATCGCGATGGAACCGCGCTTGTATGAAAGCGGGCTGCAATGGCTGATCCCGCGCGACCAGCGCGCGCGCTTCGCCGGCACGATCGAGCAGATGGCGACAACGATGCGGCGGCTGCTCGCCGGGCGCTTGTTCGGCATGGCGTTGGAAGGCGTGATGACGGGCATCGCGCTGGCGCTGGCGGGCGTGCCGATGGCGCTGGTGCTGGGCATCATCACCGGCATTCTGGCGTTCGTCCCCAATATCGGCGCGATCACCAGCGGCGTGCTGATGGTCGCGGTCGGGTTCAGCGCGGGGATGCACACCGGCTTCTGGGCAATCGCCATCTATGTCTTCATCCAGACGCTCGATGGCTATGTCGTCATCCCGATGGTGGCGCGGCGCACGGTGGATTTGCCGCCCGCGCTGACGCTGTCGATGCAGATTTTGGCGGGAACGCTGTTTGGCGTGCTGGGGCTGACGCTGGCCGATCCGTTGACCGCGATGATCAAGGTGGCACTCGAGCGCAGTTCGGAAGCCGAGGCGCAAGACGAAAGCGCGGGCGCGGCGTGACGCCGGTCCTTTACGATTATTGGCGGTCCTCAGCCGCCTACCGCGTGCGGATCGCGCTTGGCCTGAAACACGTCGCCTATGACCGCGTCGCAATCGATCTGACGCAGGGCGAGCAGCGGTCGGCGGCGTTTCTGGCGCGCAATCCGCAAGGGCTGCTGCCCGCGCTGGACATCGGAACGGCAGTGCTGACGCAGAGCCTTGCGATCATCGATTATCTCGACGCGATGCACAAAGAGCCGCCAATGGTGCCGTCAGACCCGGCTGCGCGCGCGGCGGTGCTGGCGCAGGCGCTGGTGATCGCCGCCGATCTTCACCCGATCGACAATCTGCGCGTGCTCAACCGGCTGACCAGCCAGTTTGGGGCGGATCAGGCCGCGCGCGAGGCGTGGTATGTGCATTGGATGGTCGAAGGCCTGACCGCGCTGGAGGCGATGACGGCCACGGTGCCGGGACCGTTTCTGGGAGGCGATACGCCGAATCTCGCCGACGTCTGTCTAGTGCCGCAGCTTTACAATGCCCGGCGCTTTTCGGTGCCGCTCGATGCGTTCCCACGCCTGCTGGCCGCTGATAAAGCAGCCGCAAATGTGGCCGAAATCGCGGCGGCGCACCCCGATCGGGTCAAGCCGCAAGCTTGACCCGGCGATCGAGCACGACGCGATCGAACAGATCGAGGTAAGCGGCGGCGGCATTTTCGCCGGGTTGGGGGACCGGCGTCGGACGCGCCCGTCCGGGAACCAGCCAATGATCGAGGGCCGCCACCAAGGCCGCCGCATCGCCCGGCGGGACAATGCTGCCAAGCGACGGATGGGTTACGATTTCCCGCACGGCGACGCTTGAATCGGTGGTCACCACGGGCGTGCCGACGGCGAGCGCCTCGCGCAACACGCCCGGCACCCCCTCGAAATCGGACACCAGCGCCAGCGCCGCCGCGCGCGCCAGGATTGGCGTCGGATCGGCGACGTGTCCCGGCAGCAGCACGCGACCGTGCAGGCCGAGGCGCGCGATGTGCGCTTCGAGCGCAGCCCGCTCATTGCCTTCGCCGATGATCACCAGGGTCAAATCGCGCTGGGCCATGTGGCCGAAGGCGTCGATCAGCCGGTCCCAGCGCTTTTGCGGCGCGAGCCGCCCAACACCGAGGAGAAAGCGCCCGTTCGGGAGCGCCGGAACGCTCGCGCCGAGCACCGGGCGGAGCGGTGGATTGGGGATGATGTGCAGCATTTCCGGCCGCGCGCCCATTTCGATCCGCGCCTCGTCGGCCATCGCCGGGCTCATCGCGACCAGTTCGTCGACAAAATGCGGATGCCAGCGCAGCCAGGTGCGATAGGCGGCGGCAAAGGCCGCGCCATGATCGCGCCGTACCAGCGCGTTGGAGATCTTCGCCACGATCGGCGGACAGCGCCGCCCGAGCCGCATCTTGGTCCAGGCGGCCAGCGCGGAATAATGGTTGCCGGGGCAAAACAGCACGTCCGGCGCGATCTCTTCGGTCACGCTGGCGAGGCTGCCCATGCCGATCATCGAAGGACGACCAAGAATGCGCGTTTCGATGGCGGCGGGCACATCGCGGGCGAGCGGGCCGGTGCTGTCGCCAAGCACCAAGGTGACGCGGCGCCCGAGATCGCTCCAGCCGCGCACCAGCCGCAGCAGCGCCTTTTCCACGCCGCCGCCGTCCAGCGTCTGCGCATAGGCCAGGATATGAGAGGCGGGAGGGCGGGGGCTTAACATCGTTGGGATCGTGTAACGATGGTTTGTCGCAAATGTTTCCCGCCCCGCCCCACATGACAGTTTTTTCAGAATTTTTTGGGGCGCCGGGCTTAATCGACGGCACCGGTCGGGCTGGAGTGCTTAATCCAACGTGCCGCGTATCGCCGCGCCCGCGACGAACGGCGCGCCCGCCACCAGCATCAGGCTGACCGCGCCGAGCAGTTTCAGCGCGCCCACCCCGCCATCGATCGAGCCCGCGCCGAAAATCAGCAGCGGCACGGCAAGCGGCAGCATCACCAGCCCCGCGACCGAGCCCGCGCCGCGCAGCCCCGTCACCAGCGCGGCGGTCGCCACCGCCAGCGCCGCCAGCCCCGGCGTGCCAATCAGCAGCCCAAGTTCGACCATGCCCAGCGTTTGCGTCGACAAACCCAGCAATCCCGCCGCGATCACCGTCGCCAGCAGCAACGGTGGCCCGAAGCTGATCCAGTGCGCGACGATCTTCGCCGCCGCGACCACCGGCATCGAAAAACCGCGCACGCTCAACTGATCGAGCACGCCGCTCTCGGCATCGGGGCCGACCAGTCGCTCGACCGGCATCAACGCCGCCAGCAGCGCCGCCGCCCAGATTACGCCGCCGCCGATCCGCGCCAGCAACGCCGTGTCGGGCCCGACCGCAAAGGGAAACAGGATGGTGACGAGCAGAAAGAAAGCGAGCGCATTGACCACCCCGCCGCTGGCCCAGGCGATGCGCACGTCGCGGGCGATGAGCGCGCCAAGCCCGGTCATAGCAGCGAGATCGTCTGCGCATCGGGCAAGGCGATCGGCAAATGCGTCGCGACCAGCACCGCGCCGCCGCGCCCGCGGTGCGCCGCGATGAGCTGTTCGAGAACCTTCACGCTCGCCAAGTCGAGGCCGTTGGCGGGTTCGTCGAGCAGCCACACCATCGCACCGCTCGCCACGACACGGGCCAGTGCTGCACGGCGGCGCTGGCCGGTCGAGAGCAGCCGCACCGGCACTTCGGCGATGTGCGACAGGCCGACCGCATGAAGCGCCTGGGCGACGCGCCCGTGCGGATCGGCTGGGTCGGCATCGAGCGCCGCCCAAAAGCCGAGCGCATCGCGCAAGGGGCGCGCGGCATCGAGCGCGGCGGCTTCGGCCATCAGCGTGCGGGTTGCCGCTCCCACGATCGCGCCGCTGGCGGGCCGCAACAGCCCAGCGGCAACGCGGATCAGGCTCGATTTGCCAATGCCGTTGGGGCCGGTGACCAACGCCGCGCCGCCCGGTGGCACCGCAAAGGACAGGCGTTCGAACAGCACGCGCCCACCGCGCACGCAGGTGACGTCGCGAAAGGCGAGCGCGTCGCCCGTGCCGGGGGCGTCGGCAGCGGCGGCGGCGGGGCCAAAAGACGGGCCCGAAGGTTGATCGGCCTGCACCATCCTCTATGCCTTACGGCGAAGGCGCACGGTGCGCCAGCAGGAGAGCAAGCGGTGCGCGTTGAACCACTGAGCGAAGACGAACGGACCGAGGCGCTCGACGCGCTCGACGAATGGGATTTCGACGAAGCGCGCGACGCGATCACCCGCACCTTCACCTTCGCCGATTTCAGCGAGGCGTTTGCCTTCATGACGCGCGTCGCCTTGCTCGCGGAAAAGGCCGATCATCACCCCGAATGGTCCAATGTGTGGAACCGCGTCGATGTTCTGCTGACCACGCATGATGCAGGCGGTCTGTCGCATAAGGACGTGGCGCTGGCGGAAGCGATCGACCTTTTAGTCGGCTGACGCCGCGAGCCCGCGGCGCATCATCTTGCGCAGGCGGCCGGGCAGCCAGCGGGCGGCAAAGGCCATGCGGTCGGCGGTCTTGCCGACATAGGTGTGGACTTTGTCGCCGTGCACCGCATCCCATGCGGCCTGTGCGACGATATCGACCCCGGTCAGTTCGAGCCCGGCATGGGTGATGACTTGTTTGACCGAATAATTGCTGCTGCCTGCAGGCACTGCCAGCAGCGGCGTGTCGATGAAGCTCGGCAGCAGATCGCGCACCTTGACGCCCGCGCCATACCATTCGCCGTCGAGCGCCTCGCTCAACGCGCGCACGCCGAATTTGGTCGCGGAATAGACCGAAAGCCCGGACGAGCCGTAGATGGCCGAGGCGGAGGCGGTGTTGAGCAGGCACGATCCGGGCGTGCGCGCGAGATAGGCATAGCCGATCTTGGCCCCATTGAGCACACCGACCAGATTGATCGCCACCACGCGGTCGAGGTCGTCGAACGCCATGTCGATAATCGGCCCGCCGGTGCCAATCCCGGCATTGTTGAACAGCACGTCGAGCCGCCCGCCGGTGGTCGCGGTAAAGGCATCGAGGCTGGCGACCCAGGCGGCGCGGTCGCGCACGTCCATCGGATAGGTCTCGACCATGCCGGCCGGCAGCATCGCTGCGGTCTCGCGCAAGCCCGTCGTGTTGACATCGGCCAAGCCAACGCGCCAGCCGCGCTCGGCAAACAGCCGCGCCGTTGCCTGCCCGATGCCCGAGCCGCCGCCCGTGATGAAGATTGCCTTTTGTTGGGCCATAGTGCCTCTCCCCTTTGACGCAAACGGTATCCTCCCCCAGTGTCCGCGTCGATGCCGGATTCGTACATAGCTGGGCCGAGCGTATCGTTTGCGGCTGTGACCAAGCGCTACCCCGGGGGCGCGGTCGCGGTCGACGATGTCTCGCTGGAAATTGCGGGGGGTGCCTTCGTCGCCTTGGTCGGCAGTTCGGGGTCGGGCAAATCGACCTTGCTGAAGATGATCAACCGTTTGATCGTGCCGAGTGCGGGCGTCGTGCGGATCGACGGTGCGGACGTTGCCGATGGACCCGCATATGCGCTGCGGCGGCGGATCGGCTATGTCTTTCAGAATATCGGGCTGTTCCCGCATATGACGGTCGGCGAGAATGTCGCGATCGGGCTCCGGCTGGCGGGGGAGCGTGACACGGCGGCGCGTGTCGCGGCGTTGCTCGATCTGGTCGATTTGCCGCAGGCTTTCGCCGCGCGCATGCCCGATGCGCTGTCGGGCGGGCAACGCCAGCGCGTCGGCGTGGCGCGCGCGCTCGCCACCGCGCCGGGGCTGTTGTTGCTCGACGAGCCGTTCGGTGCGCTCGATCCGGTGACGCGCGATCAGCTCGGCACGAAGGTGCGGGCGCTCCACGAGCGTCTGGGTCTGACCACGATCATGGTGACGCATGACATGGCCGAGGCGCTGATCCTGGCCGACCGCGTGCTGGTGATGGACGCCGGGCGGATCGTGGCGGATGCCACGCCGCAAGCCTTGCTCGCCGGGCAGGGTGGCGCGGTGGCGGATGCGCTGGTGGCGGTGCCGCGCGCGCAGGCGCGGCGGTTGCGCGCGTTGGAGGACGGGGCATGAGCCCGTTCCTCGACGCGATGACGCGCGTGCCGCCACTGCTGGCGGCGCATCTGCTGCTCGCGGCGGCGGCACTGGCGCTGGGGCTGGCAATCAGTTTGCCGCTGGCGATCTGGTCGGCGCGGCGGCCGGGTGTGGCGCGCGTGGCGCTGGGTTTTGCCAGCCTGGCGCAGACGATCCCGAGCCTGGCGCTGCTCGCGCTCTTTTATCCGCTGTTGCTGTTTGTGTCGGGGCTTGTCGGGGGCGGGATTCCGGCTTTGGGCTTCTTGCCCTCGCTGCTGGCGCTGACGCTCTATGCGCTGCTGCCGATCCTGCGCAACGGCGTGACCGGGCTGGCTGGCATCGACCCTGCGGTGATCGAGGCGGCGGACGGCATGGGCATGACGGCATGGCAGAAGCTGCGGCTCGTCGAGGCCCCGTTGGTCGCACCTGTGCTGATGGCGGGGGTGCGCACGGCGGCGGTGTGGACGATCGGTGCGGCGACGCTTTCGACCACGGTTGGCCAGCCGAGCCTTGGCGACCTGATCTTCGCCGGGTTGCAGACTCAGAATTGGGCGCTGGTGCTGGCGGGGTGCGTCAGCGCGGCGGGGCTGGCGCTGGCGGTCGATGCGCTGCTCGGGCTGATCGAGCGCGGTATTGCGACCCGCAGGCGCGGGCGAGTCTTTGGTGCGGCGGCAGTGTTGGTGTTGGGGATATTGGCCGCGCTCGCGCCCCTGGCGGTGCCGCGTGCGCCGACGATTGTGATCGGCAGCAAAAATTTCTCCGAGCAATATATTCTCGCGCGCGTGATCGGGCATCGGCTGGAACGCGCGGGCTACCGCGTCGAATATCGCGAGGGACTGGGCTCGGCGGTGATCTATGGCGCGCTCAGTTCGGGTGCGATCGACGTCTATGTCGATTATGCAGGGACGCTGTGGACCAATGCGATGCGACGCAGGGATACGCCCGCGCGGCCCGCGATGGTGGCGGCGATCGGCAACTGGAGTGCGCGGACCTCAGGGGTGCGGTTGCTCGGTGCCTTGGGGTTCGAAAATGCCTATGCCTTTGCGATGCGAGGCGATGCGGCGCGGGCGAAGGGGATCGTCTCGCTCGACGATCTGGTGCGCGCGGCGCCGGGGCTGACGCTTGGTTCCGATCTCGAATTTCTGGAGCGGCCCGAATGGGCGGCGGTGCAACGCGCTTATCCGATCCGCTTTGCCGCGACGCATGCCTATAGCCCGACCTTCATGTATCGCGCGCTGGAGAGCGGTCAGGCCGATGTCATCTCGGCCTTTTCGTCGGACGGGCGGATCGCGGCGGAGCATTTGACCGTGCTCACCGACCCGCGCCGCGCGATTCCGGGTTATGATGCGATCCTGCTGCTGGCACCCAAGCGCGCGAAGGATGCGCGGCTGGCGGCGGCGCTCACCCCGCTCGTCGGGCGCATTCCGGTCGCGGCGATGCGCGAGGCGAATTATCTGGTCGATCGCGACCGCAACAAAGTGTCGCCCGAGGGTGCGGCGCGCTGGCTGGAGCGACGGCTGGGGTTGTAGCGAGCGCTGACTCCCCTCCCTGGAAGGGAGGGGGCGGGGTGGGTCGGCCCGTTGGTCGGACCGTCGCCCAGCACGGAGAGCCACCCACCCCCAGCCCCTCCCTTCCAGGGAGGGGAGGGGTTACGCCCGCACCGCCGTTACGAAATAATCGAGCTTGGTATCATCGGACAGCACGAAGCCCTTGGCGACCGAGAAGCCAAGCCCGCGCACATCGACCACGCGCAACCCCGCTGCCTCGACCAGTTCGGTCAGGGCATCGGGCACCAAAAACTTGTCCCAGTCATGCGTGCCGCGCGGGATTTGCCCCAGCCCTTCGCCGACCGTGATCAGCGCGAGCCGTGACAGCGCGGTGCGGTTGGGGGTGGAGAGGATCAGCAGGCCATCTTCCGCGAGCGCGCCCGCCAGCCCGGCAATGAAAGCGGCGGGGTCGGTAACGTGCTCGATCACTTCCATGCTGGTCACGAGATCGAAGGTCGCGCTGTCCAGATCCTCTACACTGCCGGTGCGATAATCGATCGCGAGGCCCGATTGCGTGGCGTGGGCGCTTGCCACTGCGACATTCTCCGCAGCCGCATCGAGCCCGGTGACGTCTGCGCCCAGCCGTGCCAGTGGCTCGCACAGCAAGCCGGCGCCGCAGCCGACATCGAGCGCGCGCTTGCCCGCGAGCGGGGTGAAGCCCGTCTCATCGCCATGCCAGTGCGCGTCGATCCGTTCGCGCAGATAGCGAAGCCGCACCGGGTTCAAGCGGTGCAGCATCGCCGAGGAGCCCTTGGGATCCCACCATTCCGCCGCCATCGCGCCGAAATGGGCGGCCTCGGCCGGGTTGATAGTGGTTGCAGACGTTACGGTTGCGCTCTTCATGCGTGCTTCCTATCAGGACGCCCCCAATAGCCCAAGCCCCAGCTCAAGGATGTCTGCTGCGCATGGCCCGTATCGTGATGAAATTCGGCGGCACCTCGATGGCCGGGATCGAACGGATCCGCAGCGTTGCCGCGCGCGTCAAACGCGAAGTCGCGGCGGGCAATCAGGTCGCGGTGGTGGTATCGGCGATGGCCGGCGAGACCGACCGGCTGGTCGGCTTCTGCCGCGAAGCCTCGTCGCTTTACGACCCCAAGGAATATGACGTGGTCGTCTCGGCGGGCGAACAGATCACCAGCGGCTTGCTGGCGATCGCGCTGCAGGCGGCGGGTGTGCCCGCGCGCAGCTGGCTCGGCTGGCAATTGCCGATCGCCACGTCAGATGCGCACGCCTCGGCCCGGATCGAGGGAATCGACATGGCAGCGCTGGAGACCAGCCTTGCGGCGGGCGAAGTAGCGGTGATCCCCGGTTTCCAGGGTATCGATGCGGAAGGCCGCGTCACCACGCTCGGCCGTGGCGGCTCGGATACCTCGGCGGTGGCGATGGCCGCCGCGATGAAGGCGGATCGCTGCGACATCTACACCGATGTCGACGGGGTCTACACCACCGACCCGCGCATCGTCCCGCGTGCGCGCAAATTGAAGAAGGTCACCTACGAAGAGATGCTCGAGCTTGCCAGCGTCGGCGCGAAGGTGCTCCAGACGCGCTCGGTCGGGCTCGCGATGAAGGAAGGCGTGCGCGTGCAAGTGCTGTCGTCCTTCACTGGCGAGGATGCACCGATGGCGGATACATTGCCCGGCACGATGATCGTGGGCGAAGAGGAGATTGCAGACATGGAAAGCCAGCTCATCACCGGCATCGCGCATGACAAGAACGAAGCCAAGATCACGCTGACGGCGGTGCCCGACAAGCCCGGCGCGGTCGCGTCGATCTTCGAGCCGCTCGCGGCGGCGAACATCAATGTCGACATGATTATCCAGAATATCGCCCATGCGGCAGGCTCGACCGACGTGACCTTCACCGTGCCGGCGGCCGATCTGGCGCGCTCGATCGAGGCGCTGAACGCCGCGCGCGAGAAGATCGGCTTCGTGTCGCTGGTGCACGACACGCGCGTGGCCAAGATTTCGGTGGTGGGCGTGGGCATGCGCAGCCATGCCGGTGTCGCCAGCACGATGTTTTCCACGCTGGGTGAGCGCGGCATCAACATCCAGGCGATTTCGACCAGCGAGATCAAGGTCTCGGTGCTGATCGAGGAGGATTATACCGAACTCGCGGTGCGCGTGCTGCACACGGCTTATGGCCTTGATGCCGAGGATGCCGCCTGAACGGCGAAAACGGCCCGCTCAGCGCGTGCTGAGCGTGCCGTTACCGGAAGCATCGAAGGTCAGGATATATTGCCCGCCGATCGGCATCGACCAGGCTTCCTCCGCCACCGAGATGACGTCGCCGATCTCCTGCCCGCCCGCATTGCGGACGAGCTGAAATCCGCCCGCTGCCACCACTGCGGTGCTGACGGGCGAGACTTGCAGTGCGTAGGCACAAAAGATCGGATCGCTGCCGAGGCCAAAGCCGACGGTCACTTTGTAGAGCGTGGCATCATAGCTCGGTATGTGCCACCCGGCCGAATCATGGGTGAGCGTGACCGCTTTGTTGAGCGGCAGTATGAAGCTGTCGGCATCGCTGGAATAGGGAAACGCCGCCGCATTGGGGCTGATCTCGCCCGTCTTATAAATCGATGCGAACCATGACACCGGCAGATCGCGGTTGAAGGCGATGTAGACGGTGGTGTCGACGGTTTGCAGTCCGGCGACGATGCGTTCCCCGCCAAGCTGCGCCATGTTTACGGGGAAGAAGGTCGCCACCAGCGCGATTGCGTAATCCTGCGCGGGTTTGATGGTGACGGTCGTGGTGGGCGGGTATGCGGTGGCTGCATACAGCGTGTCTGCAGCCACCGGGGTGAAGCGCGGGTTTGCCTGTGCGAGCTCGGCGGGCGTCGGTGAGAAGGGGGTGGTTTTCACCGGGATGTCACCTTTGCCGAGCCGCACGGACGGTTGCGCCCTTCAGGGCCTGTTGCCGCCAAAGATGGCCTGGGCACCCGCGACCAGGAGGTTTTGGATGGTGGCGGCCGACTGTGCACCGCTATAGCTGAAGTTCACGGTGGTGGCACCATTGACGCTGGTGATCGAGAATTGCACCCCGCTCACCACGAAGTAGGCAAATCCGGCCGTCAACGCTGTCGCCACGGTGATCGTCCCGGTGAGGAACGTGTTCGCGACATAACCCTCCGCTTCTTCTTCGGCGGAAAGCTTTGCCACAGACGCCGTGTCCCAGTGAACCTGCGTCACGGTATCCTGTTGGATCGTGGCATCTTCCAGATACGCCATCGCCATCAACTGCGAATGCTCATCGGATTTCAGGAAAGCCAGGTTTTCCAGCAAGGCGAACTGGGCTGGCTTGCCCGGCGCGATCTTCCACTTTCCGTTGTTCAGCAGCGTTACGGTGCAGGCCCCGCCGGAGAAGGAGCCGGGGACCGAAACCTGGGCGGAGTCGTTGCTCACTTGCGTCCAGTCGGCGAGGGTCGATGATCCGAAGGATCCGACGCTGATATAGAAGCTCAGCTTCGGCGTCAGGGTCCGGCTTTGGTTGGGCGAGGGAGACCAGGTCATCCCCATGAAACCGCTGGCCGTCTGGATGCCGAACGACTGGTTGCTGTACCAGCCCAGCGCCTCATTATCTTCCTGGTTGAAGGAATTGGTGACGAGTTTGATGCTGTTCGGGCCGGTCGACGTGCTCGCCAAGTTCAGTTTTGGCCCCTTTTTGGGCGGAGCGTTGGCGTAATCGGCGTTCCACACCTGCGCGAGCTCGCTGTTTTGCGAGATCGTCGAAGTGACTTGAACGTCCAGACCGACGGCGTTGTTGCTCGCACCAGCGCCGACCGAATATTGCACGGGAATGACGAAGTAATTCGTGCTCGGATCGTTCGAATCGATCGCGATCGAGGCGCTCGAATTGGCAAAGACGTTGGGATCGCTCGCGATTTCCGCAGGCCGGGTGAGGAAGCACCAGAATGTCTGAGTCGAGGAAGACTGGTTGACCAGATAGATGGTATATTGGCTAGGCATGATCGTCTCCATTGCGAGAAGGATACGCTGCACATCACTAACTTGCGACAAGAGGTATCAGATCAGCCAGTCTAGGCGGTAGATCGCTATCCCGATGAAAGACGATCAATAGATATGATGCGTAGAAGGCGTCGGTGATAGTGTCATCGCAACATCCTATAAGCGACATGACGTACATACTATGGATGGAGATTATTGCACCGTGTTGCTGAACCAATTTGACGGTTTGCCGCGACGATTGAGCGAGGTTGCTCCGATCTGGAGCGAATGGCGCCCGGAAAGGACTAGCGTTTGCTTCGCCGGTGTGAACGGCTGATCGGGGGAATGTCGGAGGGGGCTAGATGGTCTTGCCCGTAGCGGCTAGGCACGATGGCATGACCCAAGCGACCCCCATTGTAGCTCCGCTTTCCGGCGCGGAGCGTCTTCAGCGCCGCATGGCGCGCGGCACCGCCTTTCTCGGCAGCCAGACCGCGATCATCTGTGGCGCGATGTCATGGGTGTCTGAGCGGCACCTCGTCTCGGCGATTTCCAATGCGGGCGGGTTCGGCCTGATCGCCTGTGGCGCGATGACGCCGGAATTGCTCGATGCCGAAATCGCCGCGACCAAGGCGATGACCGACAAGCCGTTCGGGGTGAACCTCATCACCATGCACCCCGCGCTGTTCGATCTGATCGAAGTGTGCAGTCGCCACGGCGTCGGCCATGTCGTGCTGGCCGGCGGCTTGCCCCCGGCGGGATCGATCGACGCGATCAAGGCCAAGGGTGCCAAGCTGATCTGTTTCGCCCCGGCGCTCAGCCTCGCCAAGAAACTGATCCGCTCGGGCGTCGACGCGCTGGTCGTCGAGGGCATGGAAGCGGGCGGGCATATCGGCCCGGTGTCGACCAGCGTGCTTGCGCAGGAAATCCTGCCCGACGTCGCCGACAAGGTGCCGGTGTTCGTGGCGGGGGGCATCGGACGCGGCGAGGCGATCGCCGCGTATCTCGACATGGGCGCGGCGGGCGTGCAGCTCGGCACGCGCTTTGCCTGCGCGACCGAGAGCATTGCGCATCCGAACTTCAAGAAGGCCTTCCTACGCGCTTCGGCGCGCGATGCGGTGGCGAGCGTGCAGATCGACCCGCGTTTGCCCGTCATCCCGGTGCGCGCGCTGAAGAATGCCGGGGCCGATTTGTTCACCGCCAAGCAGCGCGAAGTGGCGCAGGCGCTCGACGAGGGCACGATCGCGATGGGCGAGGCGCAATTGCAGATCGAACATTATTGGGCGGGCGCGCTGCGCCGCGCGGTGATCGAGGGCGATGTCGAGCATGGCAGCCTGATGGCGGGCCAGTCGGTCGGCATGGTGACCAAGGAAGAGCCCGTTGCCGACATCATCGCCAGTCTGATGGAGGAAGCCGCCGCCGCGCTGGCACAGCGCGCGGCCTGAGCCTCAGCTTAGCTGCGCCAACCCGCCGCCGAGCAGGAACACTGCCGCCGCCGCGCCGCCGCCGAACACCAATGCGATCAGCAGCGACAAGATGCCCGCGACCACGCCGCCCTGGCGACGGCGCACGAAGGTGCTGCGCTGGCCGGGTTTGCCGAGCTTGAGTTCGACATAGCCCGCCGCCGCGCCGCCAAAGGCGGTCATCACCAGCGTGATCGCGGCCCCCGGCACCGTCTGGGTGGCGATAGCGATCGGTAGCAGCAGCGCGAACGGCGTGGCCATCGCAAAGGCGGCGAGCAGTTTCGCAATGTCGATCTCGTCCTTGCCGACCGGTGCCACCGCCAGCAGATCGGGCGAATCTTCCGCCGAAACCGTCAGCCAGGCAAAGCTGCCGACGAGCTGGCTCGCGATGAACACGCTGCCAAACGCCAAGGTCGCCGGGAGCGGGAGGGTGTGCCCCTTGCCAAAGGCGACGAACAATAAGGGGGCCATGTAGATCAGCCGCACCACGATCTGGAAGGCGAGCGCCGGGTCGCGCGCCAGCAGCCGCCACTCCTTGGCGAAGATCGTGCGCGTCAGCCCGGCGTGAAACAGGCGTCCGCTGGCGCGGCCGGTCGGCTTGCTGCGCGACAGGCGCATCCCGCCATCCTGATAGCCCGACAGGAACAGCCGCTGCAGCGCCGATCCGGCGGCGAAGAACAGCAGCAGCGCACCGCCCAGCAGGATGACGATGGCGAGCGGATCGCCCAAAGCCGCGCGGCCGGGCAAAGCGGAGAGCCCGTGCGATCCAACGCCGTTTGCGCGCAGACGCTCGAACAGCGCGACCAAGGCACCCGCGCGCCGGTCGCTATGCGACACCAATTGCGTGCCGAGGAAGATCGCGCCGCCGAGCATTGCCGCGACGATCTGCCCCACGGTGCGCGCGGCGCGCGGGCCGACCAGCGTGGCGATCGTCAGCGTCAGCGCGAGGCCAAGAGCGGCTGCGGCAAAGGCGAGCGCGGCGAGCAACGCGACCAGCCCGAACAGCTGTGGATGGCCGAGAATCGCAACCGGGACGACCATCGGCAACAGCAAGGTTGCGTAGGTCAGCGCAATCGCACCCGCGATCCCCAGCAATTTTGCCAGCAAGACCGTTCGTTCAGGCACGGGGGCGGTAAACAGCAGCGACAGGTCGCCGCTATCATAGAGTGTGCGCTGGCTGCCGATCATCGCTTGTGCGGTCATGAAGGTAAGCGCGAGCAGGCTCGCCCCAAGCGCGCCGATCAACATCTCGGGCAAGACCGGAATCGGGGTATCCCGCAGCGCCCAGCCGGTCGCACACCCGATCAACAGCCATAGCGCGAGCAGACCATAGCCAATCCAGCGCGACGCACCCTTGCTGGGGCGGGCGCGGAACGTCAGGCGCAATTCGTGCAGCGCCAGCCAGACGAAGCTTCCCCGCCGCGCCCGGCGCATCGCCCAGTTCATGCGGCGACGGGCTCCGCGCTGGTCAGGCGAATGAAGGTGTCTTCCAGCGTCATGCCCTCGGTGCCCGCGCGGTCGCGCAGTTCGTCGAGCGTGCCCTCGGCGAGTAAGCGCCCGCCGCCGATGATGCCGATGCGGTCCGCCATGCGTTCCGCCACTTCGAGAATATGGGTGGTGACGATCACGGTCTTGCCCGCTTCCACCTGCGCGCGCAGCGCATCCTTGACCGAACGCGCCATGTTCGCATCGAGCCCGGTCAGCGGTTCGTCGAGGATCAGCAGCTTTGGATCATGGATCAACGCCCCCGCCAGCGCGACCTTCTGCTTCATGCCGCGCGAAAAGCCTTCGCAGCGCGTGTCGCGTTGCTCCCACAAATCGAGCCAGTGGAGCAGCCGATCGGCCTCGCGCGCCGCGAAGCCGGGGTCCATCCGCCACAGCCCGGCGACGAAGGCGAGATATTCGAGCGGCGACAATTTGTCATAGAGCATTGGCTCGTCGGGCAGCCAGGCGGTGATCGCCTTGGCCCCAAGCGGATCGCGCCGTGTGTTGATGCCGAAAATCTCGATCGACCCGGCGTCGGGCTTGGCGAGCCCTGCGACCATGCGCAGCGTGGTGGTCTTGCCCGCGCCGTTCGGGCCGAGCAGCGCGTAAAGCTGGCCCCCGGCAATATCGAGATCGAGCCCGGCGATGACAGGCTTGTCGAAGCTCTTGGCCAGGCCTCGGATGCGCAAGGCGGGCGCGTGCGGGGAATCGATCATGTGTTCTGTTTAAGCGATACACCATGGCCGTCCAGTAGGTACGGCGCGCCTATCCGGGGTTTTCGGATCGCGCGCGTGCCGTTACAGGGCGACGTCATGCCGCACGCCGACCTCGATTTGCCGACGCAAGGCCGTATCGTCGCAGGCGAGCATCGCTTCGCGCTGCGCGTCTATTTCGAGGACACCGATCTTTCGGGGATCGTCTACCACGCCAATTATCTGCGCTATATGGAGCGGGCGCGTTCGGACATGCTGCGCCAGGCGGGCATCGACCAGCGCGCGCATCAGGAAAGCGGCGGCGGGGCCTATGCCGTGACCGCGCTCAACATCCGCTATCGCGCGCCGGCGAAACTCGATGACGCGCTGCTCGTTGTGACCAGGCTTACAAAAGTTCGCGCTGCGTCGGTCGATATTCATCAGCGAGTCATGCGCGGCGGTGAGATACTGACCGAGGCAGACGTGACCGCAGCGCTGGTCGGTGCAGCGGGGCGCGCGGTGCGCCAGCCCAGGGATTGGATTGCCGCTTTCGCCCAAGTGATGGGCGAAGGCGTTACGACATCAGGAGATCAACGTTCGTGACTGGATTCATGCTCAATACCGATGCGACGACACTGTCGCCGATCGCACTGTTCCTTCAGGCGGATTGGGTGGTGAAGACGGTGATGATCGGCCTGATGCTGGCGAGCGTCGCGACCTGGGCGGTGATCCTTGGTTTCCTGTTCAAGCTGGGCAGCACGCGTCGCCAGATCACGCGGTTCGAGCGGGATTTCTGGAAGGCCGAGGATATCGATGCGTTCCACCGCGTGGAGAGCGAGAACACATTGCCGATCGCGCGCGTGTTTACGGCGGGGGTCGCGGAATGGCGGCGCTCGACCGCAGGCGGCCATGTCGACCGTGAAGGCACGCGGGAGCGGCTGGCGACGGCGATGGGCTCGGCGGTGGCAAGCGAGATCGATACGCTGTCGGACCGGTTGAATATCCTGGCGACGGTCGGCGCGGTCGCGCCGTTCGTTGGCTTGTTCGGCACGGTGTGGGGCATCATGCGCAGCTTCACCGGCATTGCGGCGGCGCAGAACACGTCGCTCGCGGTGGTGGCACCGGGCATTGCCGAGGCGCTGTTCGCGACCGCGCTCGGCCTGTTTGCCGCCATTCCAGCGGTGATCGCCTACAATCGCTTCAGCCACAGCATCAACCGGATCGAGGCACGGCTCAACCGCTTTGCCGATGCGTTCCACGCAACCCTCAGCCGCCAGCTCGAAGTCGAGGTCCGGCGGTGAGCGTGCTGTCTGTGGCGTCCCTCCGGATCGCGGGCAGGGCGTAAACCGCGATGGCGATGAACCTTCCCTCCCAGCGCGGCCGCGGGCGGCGCGCACCGATGGCCGACATCAACGTTACGCCGATGGTCGACGTGATGCTGGTGTTGCTCATCATCTTCATGGTCACCGCACCGTTGCTGACAGCGGGCGTGCCGGTGAATTTGCCCGACAGCCGCGCCAAGCCGCTCGACCAGGACCAGAAGCCGGTACAGATTTCGATCGACGCGGCCGGCAAGCTGTTCGTCGATAAGGAAGCGGTCAATGAGGCGCTGCTGCCCGATATCCTGTCGCAGATCGCCGCCAAGGCCGATCCCGCGAAGCCGCCGCAAGTGTTCCTGCGCGCCGATCGCAAGCTCGATTATGGGCGGGTGATGCGCGTGATGGGCGAACTCAACCGCGCCGGGCTCAACCGCGTCGCGCTGGTCACGGTCGGCCAGGACGGCAAATGACGCAGCGTGACGGACTGGGGCTTGGGCTGGCCGTGGTCGGCCATGTCGCGGTGTTCGCGCTGCTGTCGCTTGCCTGGACAAGCGCCCCGCCCCCGCCGCCGCAGAACAAGCCAATCGAAGTGTCGCTCGCCGACGATGTCGCGCTTGATCAGCACGCTCCGGCGGCACCAGAGCCGCCCGCACAATCCGCCGCGCCCGAAGCGGGGCCTCCCGATGATGCTCCGCCCCCGGCCAAGGTCGCAAAGGTTACGCCCGAACCCGCTCCGCCCAAGCCGCAGCCGGAGGCGGCACCACCGCCCAAACCAGCGCCCAAGCCCGTTCCTGCGCCCAAAAAGCCCGTCGCGGAAAAGCCCGATAAGCCGGTCAAGACCAAGACGCCGCCCGCAAAGGCGGCGGCTCCAGCGGCGAAGACCGAGGCCAAGGCGACCGTGGCCAAGGCGGCCGGTACCAACCCGAAAGCGACCAAGCCGCGCCCGACCGGATCGCTGCTCGACGATGATTTCCGCAAAGGGCTGACCCAGGCCCCGTCGCACGCGAAGGTGTCGCAAGCCGCCCCCGGCGCGACGATGGATGCCAAGGCAACGGCGGACATCGGCTCGGCGATTCAGCGGCAAGTGCAACCCTGCGCCAATCGCCAGGTCATCCCCGGCCCGGGCGCGGCGAAAATCGTCGCTTATGTGCGGTTGCAGCTCAATCGCGACGGGTCGCTGGCGGCGCGCCCGACGATCCTGCCCAGCCACCGCGGCGTAGATGACGATAACCGCATCTATGTCGATGCGGTGGACCGTGCCGCGATCGCGACCTTCACGGGGTGCGCGCCGCTACGCGGGCTGCCACCAGAGCTTTATGACGTGCCACGCGGGTGGAAGGTGTTTATCCTGACGTACCACATGCCGGGCTGAGAAGGACGATGATGTTCCACAAGATGATCTTCGCGCTTGCGCTCGCCGGTGTCGCGACGGGGGTGGCCGAGGCGCAGACCGCACCGGCACCTTTGCCCGTGCCGTTCCCCAACGCGCCGCAGACCGGCGCACCCGCGCCGCAGGCTCCCGGCCAACCCGGCGGTGCCAACCCGCAGCAGCAAGGGGAGTTGGTGGTCGATGTCGTGGGTGGCGTGTCGGCCCCGCTCGGCATCGCCATTCCGGTGATGCCGACCTCCGATGTGGTCAATACGCCGGCTGGCCGCACCGATCAGCTCGGGCAGCAGCTCGCGCAGATCGTCACCACCGATTTGCGCAATTCGGGCCTGTTCAAGCCGCTGGATTCGGGCGTGAAGCCAGTGCTCTTCCCCGAAGTCACCGCGCCGACCTTTGATTATTGGGGCGGGGCCGGGGCGTCGGCGCTGGTGCAGGGGTTCATCCGCGCCAATGGCGACGGCACGCTGACGGTCGGTTGCTATCTCTATGACGTGACGTCGCGCGCCGAACTGGCGCGGCAGGGCTTTGTCGTGCCGCCGAGCGAATGGCGCCGCGCCGGGCACAAATGCGCCGACATGGTCTATTCGAAGCTGACCGGCGAGGGCCCCTATTTCGACAGCCGCGTCGTCTATGTTTCCGAAACGGGCCCCAAGGGCAAGCGCATCAAGCGGCTGGCGATCATGGACCAGGATGGCGGCAACCACCGCTTCCTCACCAACGGCCAGGCGATCGCGCTGACGCCGCGCCTGTCGCCCGACCAGCGCTCGATCGTCTATATGAGCTATGTCGAGGATCGCCCCGCCATCTATGTCTATGACATTGAAAGCGGGCGGCAGCGGCTGCTGGTGCCCAACACCAATTTGACCTTTGCGCCGCGCGTGTCGCCCGATGGCAAATGGGTGCTGTTCTCGATGGCGGTCGGCGGCAATACCGACATCTACCGCGTCCCCTTCAACGGCGGTACGCCGCAGCGGCTGACCGATTCGCCCGCGATCGACACCGGCGGCACCTATTCGCCCGATGGCTCGCGCATCGTGTTCGAGAGCGACCGTTCGGGCACGCAGCAATTGTATGTGATGAATGCGGATGGTTCGCAGCAACAGCGCATCAGCTTTGGCAGTGGGCGCTATGCGACGCCGGTGTGGAGCCCACGCGGCAATCTGATCGCCTTCACCAAGATTGGCGGGTCGTTCCGCATCGGCATCATGAGCCCGGCCGGCGGCAATGAGCAGTTGCTGACCGACGGTGCGCAGGATGAAGGGCCAAGCTGGTCGCCCAATGGCCGCGTGCTGATGTTCTTCCGCTCAAGCGGCGGCGGCAACGGCCGCGCCGATCTGTGGTCGGTCGACCTGACGGGGGTGAACGTTCGCCGCGTTCCGACCGTGCTCGATGGATCCGATCCCGCCTGGGGACCGTTACGCCCCTGACGCAAATCGTGTGTAGACGCGTGCATCACCACCTCTTCCCCTAAGGAGACGCTGACATGGCTAAATTGACGACCTCGCTGCTGATCGGGACTGCATTGTTTACCGCCGCGTGCGCCAAGAAGCCGCCTGCGGTGATTCCGCCCCCGCCTGGCCAGTCGGTCGTCGATCCCAATGCCGGTCAGCCCAGCATCGCGCCGGGCTCGCGCGCCGATTTCGAGCGCTCGGTCACCAGCAACACCGTCAATTTCGCGCTCGACAGCTTCTCGCTCGACGACCGTGCGCGCGCGATCCTCGACAGCCAGGCGCAGTGGCTGACGCGCTACCCCAACGTTCCGGTTAGCCTGGAAGGGCATTGCGACGAACGCGGTACGCGTGAATATAACCTGGCGCTGGGCGATCGCCGCGCGCTCGCTGCCAAGAACTATCTGGCCGCGCGCGGCGTGGCACCCGGCCGCATCTCGACGATCAGCTATGGCAAGGAACGCCCGATCGCGCTGGGTTCGGACGAAGCCAGCTGGGCGCAGAACCGTCGCGCGGTGACTATCGTTCTTAATTAAGATCGCCTGCTCCGCCTTGGCGGGGTTGAGAAAGAGGGCGGCGTCGGCTTTGTCGGCGTCGCCCTTTTTGCCGTTTTTCACCCGTTCGCGTCGGTTCTTTTGCCCCCTTGCAGCGCGCATAACTTCGATATAAATATGATATCATATTTAACGGAGGGCATGATGGTCGAGTCGGGTACACGCAACACCGCGCTGACGCTGTCGAGCGAGCATAAAGCAGCGACATCGAGCGGCTATGCGATGTTGATGGTGATGCTGGCATCGGTGGCGCTGGGCATTTTCGGTCTGACGCTGCTCAAACACGATGCCGCGCTGGGCGGCCCGATCGTGGCGGTGGCGAGCATCGTGTTCGTGTTCGTCTCCGGCGGTTTCTACATGCAGCAGCCCAATCAGGCGACGGCGATCACGCTGTTCGGCGCGTATAAGGGCACCGATCGCAACACCGGCCTGCGCTGGCTGTTGCCGTGGCTGGGGCGCAAGAAGGTGTCGCTGCGCGCCAACAACATGATTTCGGAACGGCTGAAGGTAAACGACCTGCGCGGCAACCCGATCGAGATCGCGGCTCAAGTCGTATGGCGTGTGACCGATACCGCGCAGGCGCTGTTCGATATCGACGATTATAAGGCGTTCGTGATCGTCCAGATCGAGGCGGCGGTGCGCACCATCGGTGCGCGCTACCCCTATGACGATTATGAGCATCAGGAAGTGACGCTGCGCGGCAATCACGATCAGGTCGGGGCGGAGTTGCGCCAGGAATTGATCGCGCGGCTGGTGACGGCGGGCATCACCGTCGACGAATGCGGCTTCACCCACCTTGCTTATGCCCCGGAAATTGCCGGCGCGATGCTGCGGCGGCAACAGGCGCAAGCGGTCGTCGCGGCGCGCAAGACATTGGTCGAGGGCGCGGTCGGTATGGTTGAGATGGCGCTCGATCTGCTCTCGGCCAAGGGCGTGGTCGAGCTGGACGATGAACGCCGCGCGGCGATGGTCAGCAATTTGATGGTCGTGCTGTGCGGCGAGCGCGATACCCAGCCGGTCGTCAACGCCGGTTCGCTCTACCAATAGGACCGGCGCGTTGGCGGCTCCCCCCAAAAAGGCGTTTCCCTTGCGTCTCGACCCCGCGCTCTATGCCGCGGTCGAGCGGATGGCGGCGGCCGATTTGCGGAGCGTCAATGCCGAGTTCGAATGCCTCTTGCGCGAGGCGCTGGCCAAGCGCGGCATGAAACTCGCCGCCCCCAATCCGCCCCGGCGCGGGCGCCCACCCAAGGGAGAAGACCATGAAGACGCGTGATCTGGTCGATCATTATCGGGTCGCAAAGGGCTATTGGTTCGTGCCGCACATGTTCGGTTTCGGCGTGACGCCGGTGACCTGGCAGGGATGGCTGGTTACGATCGGCTTTGCTGCGCTGCTGGTCGCCGATGTCCGCTTCGTTTCGGACCAGATTGCGCAGATCGGCATTGGCGTGGCGCTGTTCGCGCTTTTCACCATGGTGGCGATCCGCAAGACCGAAGGCGGGCTGGGCTGGCATTGGGGTGTCCGCAAATGATCCGCGGCGGGCTTCTCGCCGTGGCGGCGCTCGCGGCATCGCCCGCTTTGGCGGCTCCTCCGGCACCGGTCGAGCTGACCGCGCCGGGGCCCGAAGGGCCGCTCGCAGGGACGCTGCTCGATCCTGATGCCAACGCGCCGCTGGTGCTGCTGATCCCGGGATCGGGGCCAACCGATCGCGACGGCAACAATCCGCTGGGCGTAGCGGGCGGTCCCTACCGCCAACTCGCCGAGGCGCTCGCCGCCAAGGGCATCGCCACGCTGCGCATCGACAAGCGCGGGCTGTTCGGCAGCAAGGCGGCGCAGGCCGACCCCAATGCCGTGACCACCGCCGCTTATGCCGCCGACGTGCAGGCGTGGAGCAAGGTCGCGCGCGCCCGGACCGGCCGCGCGTGCATCTGGCTGCTCGGCCATAGCGAGGGTGGGCTGGTCGCGTTGCAGGCAGCGCAGACGCCCGCCGGGATTTGCGGGCTGATTCTGGTGTCGAGCATCGGGCGGCCGATGGGGGCGGTGCTGCGCGCGCAATTGCGGGCGAACCCGGCCAATGCGCCGCTGCTCCCCGCCGCCGAGGCGGCGATTGCATCGCTAGAGGCCGGCAAGCGCATCGATTCGGCACAGTTGCCCGCGCCCCTGCAGACATTGTTTCCCGATCGCCTGCAGGGCTATTGGATCGATCTGTTGTCGCACGATCCGGCGCGGTTGATCGCGGCGGTGAAACTGCCGGTGCTGATCCTGCAGGGCATGCGCGATCTTCAGGTGAGCGTCGCCGATGCCGAGGCGCTGCACCGCGCCCAACCCAAGGCGACGCTGACGCTGCTGCCCGGCATCAATCATGTGCTGCGGCCCGTTGGCAGCGACGATCGCGCGGCGAACCTTGCCACCTATCGCGATGCGACGCAGCCGATTTCACCGAGCATCGCGGAAGCGGTGGCGACGTTCGTAGGGCGGTAATCGCCCATACCGTTCGGGCTGAGCCTGTCGAAGCCCCCCGCCGCAAGCGCGGTTGCGTGGGGGAGGGTGCCCTTCGACAAGCTCAGGGCGAACGGAAGGCTCTCACCCCAGCGCGGCGTCGAGCAGTTTGGCGAGGCGCAGGCCGCCGCGTTCGACTTCGAGACGGGCGACGGGCACGAGCTTCTCGATCGTCGGTTCGTCGAGTGTCGCCCGTGCCGGGGTGGGAGCGCAGGGGTCAGCCATCACGCTGCCATAGGTCACGTCATGCGCGACCTGCCAGCTTTCGCGGCTCCAGTCGGTGACGTCGCCCGCCGCGATCTTCGCGCGCACGGCGGCGGGGTAGCGGCGCACCAGCGAGGGGCCGGTGGTGATGGCGCGTTCGGCGAGATAGCCGTCCCAGATGCTGTGCAGGTTGAGCCGGGGCGGGCCGTAGCTGCCATAGACCGCCTTCACGTCATTGCCGCCTTTGTCGTCCTTCTCGCCGGCATGGAGCGGCTGGTGGAGATCACCGACGAAGTGGATCAGGAAAGCGAGCGCCTGAACGCGGTCCTTCTCCGGCGCGTGACGGTTCTTCAGCAAGGCGACGTCGCGGGTGATTTGCGCCGACACGCAATTGCCGTCCTTGCACGGCACCACCAGATCGAACGGGTGGCAGATGTTCACATCCTGAAAGTGCCACGTATAGGCATAACCGAAGCGCGATTTGCCGTTCGCGTCCTTAAGCGGCTTGACGCAATCGGCCCAGACACTCGCGTCGGCCATCGTGCCCGCCTTGCATTCGGGCGTGGCCAGTAAATCGGAATGGCGGAGCAGGTCGCGAATCGCGGCGCGCGTCTTGGGGCGGACATTGGCTTCGGCGATGCGGGCCACGGTCTGGTGGCCATATTCCCAATAAGCCGAAGCGGGTGCTGCGACGGTGGCGGCCAGCAGGGTGGCGAGAACGGCAAAGCCGGGGCGAACGCGACGGATACGAGTCATAGGCTGGCTTTAGTCGTGTGGTGCCGCCTGCGAAAGGCGTGATCGTTTCCCTCTCCCTGTGGGAGAGGGAATTTCAATCGTCGCCGAAGATGGCGACTTCGCGTTCGCCGTCGGAGCCCAGGCGCGCGCGGTACATGCCGGGCGTGGTGAAGTGCCACAGCGCCTCGCCGCTCGGCCCGGTGACGATTACCCCGCCGGTGCCGCCGAGCGCGGCGACCTCGGCCAGTACGGCCCGGGCCGCGACCTCCAGCGATTCGCCCGCCAGGCGCGCCCGCGCGCAGATTTCGTGGGCGACATTGACGCGAATGAAGAACTCGCCCGAGCCAGTGCACGACACCGCGCCCGCGCGATCATCGGCATAGGTGCCAGCCCCGATCAGCGGCGAATCGCCGATGCGGCCCCAATTCTTGCCGGTCACCCCGCCAGTCGAGGTGGCGGCGGCGACATGGCCAGCGGTGTCGCGCGCCACCGCGCCGACCGTGCCATATTTCATATCGACATCGAACGCGCCGCCGCCGCCGAGCATCTCTTCCAATTGCGCGCGGCGTTCGGGCAGGATCAGCCAGTCCTGCGTGGCGGGCTCGCAGCCCTGTTCGCGGGCGAAGGTTTCGGCCCCGGCACCACTCAGCAACACATGCGGGCTGTGCGCCATCACCGCGCGGGCGAGCGAGACCGGGTGGCGCGTGGCGGTGACCCCGGCGACGGCCCCCGCCGCACGATCGCGCCCGTCCATAATCGCGGCGTCGAGTTCGGCCACGCCCGCGCGGGTCAGCGCGGCACCGCGCCCGGCATTGAAATGCGGGTCATCCTCCAGCACGCGCACTGCTGCTTCGACCGCGTCGAGCGCCGCGCCGCCATCCGCGAGGATCGCCGCCCCGGCATCGAGCGCGCGGCCCAGGCCAGCGCGCGCGCCCTCGGCTTGCGCGGGCGTAATCGAGTCGCGCGTCATCTTCCCTGCGCCGCCGTGCAGCACCAACGTCCAGGTCATCGCATTCCGTCCTTACGCACGCGCGGTCGCAGGCCGATCAGCGGCCGCAACCAGCCGATGTCGCGCCCCACCGCATAAAAGATCCAGCAACCGCAGAGCGTCGCCACCACCAGAATAGCAAATTCGGCGACGCGCGGCAGGCCGAAGTGCAGCAACCAACCCTCGACCCCGACGATGATCGTCTGGTGGACGAGATAGAAGGGAAACACCGCCTCGGTCAGGGCGCGCCGCCACGGGCGGTCGCGGTTGAGATAGGTATCGGCCAGGCCAATCAGTGCGACGATCATGCTCCACCCCTGCACCGCGCGCGCGCTGGCGAAGAGGATGCCCCACGGCCAGGCCGGGCTCGAGCTGTTCGGCCAGCGCAGTTCGATTGCGGCGACCAGCGCATAACAGAGCAAGCCTACGCAGAGCGCCCACGGCCACCAGCGCCGCATCGCCGCCAGCCCGGTCGTGGACCCCGCGAGCGCAAAGCCGAACAGGAAGCCCGGCAGATATTGGGCGTGCGACACCATGTCGCCGACCAGATCGTTGGTCGGTGCGACGCCTGGAAACAGCCAGGCGCTGACCAGCACCAGCCATGCCGCCGGGATCAGCCACACCAGCACGCCGCCAAACATGCGGTCGAACACCGGCTGGAAGCTTCGCCGCCCCACCAGCGCGACGGCGAGCGCCAGCAGCATCGTGTAGATCCACAAATAGCCGACGAACCACAGATGCTGCCAGGTCGGCAGCGCGATGCCGCTGATGGTGGCGAAGCGGAAATAATCGTGGACCAGAAAATAGCCGAAGCCATGCGGATACTCATGCTGCGTGACCAGCTCGACCCAGGGCTGCACCGGCACGATCACCACGACCCCGAACAGCAAGGGCAGGATCAGGCGCAGCGTGCGGTTGGCGACGAAATCCCGGGTGCCATCCCCGCGCACCAGCAGCGCGCGGCTGGCATAGCCCGACACCACGAACAGCAGCAGCAAGCGCCAACTGTTGATCGCCAGCATCGGCACCACCACCCATGGCAGCGGCTGCGCGGTCTTGGCGTGAAAGCCCCAGGGGACGAAAACCATGCCGATATGATAGAGAATGAGCAGACCGAATGCGCCGATGCGCAACCAGTCCAGTCCGTAATGCCGTTCCATCCGGGGGCCCTAGGGTGTTGTCTTTGCGGGCGCAAACTCTAGCGGTTTCGGTTGGCGCAGGACGGCGCTATAGGGGCACCGCAACCCAGAGGAATTTCTCCATGTCCGTTCGCCCGTGGCGCGACATTACCCGCCGCCAAAGCCGCCAGATCATGGTCGGCAACGTCCCTGTAGGCGGCGATGCGCCGGTCACCGTCCAGACGATGACCAACACCCCAACCAGCGATGCCAAGGCGACGATCGACCAGATCCGCCGCTGCGAAGACGCTGGCGTCGACATCATCCGCGTATCCTGCCCCGATGTGGAGAGCACCGCTGCACTGAAGCAGATCGTCCGCGCGAGTCGCGTGCCGATCGTCGCCGACATTCATTTCCACTATAAGCGCGCGCTGGAAGCCGCCGATGCGGGTGCTGCGTGTCTGCGGATCAACCCCGGCAACATCGGCTCGGCCGAGCGCGTCAACGAAGTGGTCAACGCCGCCAAGGCCAATGGCTGCGCGATTCGCATCGGCGTGAATGCGGGCAGCCTCGAAAAGGATCTGCTCGAAAAGTACGGCGAGCCGTGCCCGGAGGCGCTGGTTGAATCCGCGCTCGACCATATCAAGCTGCTGCAAGACCGCGATTTCCACGAATTCAAGGTGGCGGTGAAGGCATCCGACCTGTTCCTGGCGGTGGCGGCCTACCAGCAACTGGCCGAGACGGTCGATTGCCCGCTGCATCTGGGCATTACCGAGGCGGGGGGGTTCGTCGGCGGCACGGTGAAGTCGGCGATCGGGATCGGGTCGCTTTTGTGGTACGGCATTGGGGACACGCTGCGCGTTTCGCTCTCAGCCGAGCCCGAGGAGGAAGTGCGCGTCGGCTTCGAGATTCTGAAAGCGCTCGGCATCCGCAATCGCGGGGTGCGCGTGGTGTCGTGCCCCTCCTGCGCGCGGCAGGGCTTCGACGTGATCCGCACGGTGCAGGCGCTGGAGGAACGGCTCCAGCACATCCGCACGCCCATGTCGCTGAGCGTGCTCGGCTGCGTCGTCAACGGCCCCGGCGAAGCGCGCGAGACCGATATCGGCCTGACCGGCGGCGGCAATGGCAAGCATATGGTGTATCTGTCGGGCGTGACCGACCACACCGTGAACAGCGAGGACATGCTCGAGCACATCGTCAAGCTGGTCGAGGAAAAGGCTGCGGCGATCGAGGCGCATGAGGCGCAACAGGCGGTGGCGGCGGAATAAGAGGCGCTTCGGCTTTCGGTTCACGCTTCCTCGGCCCTCGCCGGGGAGCGTGCGGCAAGGACACGCTCTCGGTTCAGCGCGGTCGGCGCTTTGAAAGAGTCGGTCGAAAAGGGCGCGATTGCGTGACTGCGGGACAGCCTCGCTTTTCAAGCGATCCGCCCCGTACCGAGATTGCGGCACGGTGGGGCGGCGCTGTAGAAGATCGACCTCATGACCCTCGACGCGCTTGGACCCCGCATCTGCATCATGGGGCCGTCGAACAGTGGCAAATCCACGTTGGCGGTGGCGATTGGTCGCGCGCGCGGCCTGTCCCCGGTCCACCTCGACCAGCTCCGTCATCGACCCAATACCGACTGGCAAGAGCGACCCGAAGCAGAGTTCGTCGCTTTGCATGACGCGGCCATTTTGGGGGATCGGTGGGTAATAGAGGGCAATTACTCCCGCTGCCTGCCACAGCGGCTGGAGCGTGCCACCGGAATCATCTTGCTGGACGCCTCAACGCTGACCAGCCTGCTGCGCTATTTTCAGCGATGCTGGTTTCAGCGGAATCGCCACGGCGCGCTTGAGGGAGGTATCGACAGGGTGAATTGGCTGATGATCCATCACATCGCGGTTGTCACACCGGCGAGCCGCAAACGCTATGCCGCGATGTTCGCCGATATTGCCTTGCCGAAGATCAAGCTCGCGACGGCGCGGGAGCTGAATGCCTTTTATCGGTCCGAAGATTTGCGCCGATAGCGCGGTTGGGTTCGATTGCCGCCGCCAAGGCATCTGGGCATGGCGTCGAATCGAAGGTATCAGTGCGCGATGCTCCGTCATTACCCCTGCGCCCATCGAATTAGCCGCCCAGCCTGATCCGTCAGGCTGGGTCCCTTCAGGCTATTTTCGAACTTCCAGGTGGAACAATGACACAAACGCACAAACTCGTGCGCGAGCGGCAGGCGATGCTCGCGGGAATGACTCCGGTTCTGACGGAGGGACTATATATCTTCTGCTCGACCGCCGACCCGGCGGCGGCCGCTGCCCTGGCACCCAAGAGCCTCGCGCTGTTTCGCGAAGCGGAGGGGCTTGCGTTGGTCCTGACGCACACTGACGCGGCGGCGCATGGCTTCGACGTGTCGCTGCCGATGCGCCGGATCGTGCTGGAAGTGTTCTCCGCGCTCGACGGGGTTGGCCTGACCGCTGGCGTTGCGACGGCGCTCGCCGATGCGGGCATCCCCTGCAATATGATCGCGGCCTATCATCACGACAATGTCTTCGTGCCCGAGCCGCAAGCGCTACAGGCGCTTGCCCTATTACAGGCGGTGCAGCGCAAGGCTGCGGCAGGGATGCCCTGATTAGGTCAGCATCTTTACCCTGACGCCCAGCCCGGCACGCGCTATGGCCAGCGCCATGAAGCCCGTTTCCGCCACGCTCGCCTTCACTGTCGCCGCGATCGGCATCGCGACCTATTCGACGATGGACGTGCTGATGAAGAGCCTGTCGATTGCCAGCGGTGCCTATTCGGCGGTGCTGTGGCGATCGGCGGCGGGTGTGGTGCTGCTCGGCCCGGTGTTTGTCGCGCGGCGGCGGCCGTGGCCGGGGCGGGCGGCGTTGCGGCTGCATGCGCTGCGCGGCGCGACTGCCGGCATTTCGGTGGTGTTGTTCTTCTGGGGCCTTGCGCGCGTGCCGATGGCACAGGGGGTGGCGCTGACCTTTCTCGCGCCGCTGATCGCCTTGTATTTCGCCGCCGCGCTACTGGGGGAGACGATCCGGCGCGGGGCGATCCTCGGTTCGATCGTGGCGAGTGCGGGCGTGTTGGTGATCGCTGCGGGCGAGGTGCAGGCGCACGCCTCGACCGCACATGTGCTGGGGTCGATCGCGATTTTCGCGGCGTCGATCTTCTACGCTTATAGCCTGATCCTGCTGCGGCAGCAGGCGCAGGTCGCCGATCCGCTGGAGGTCGCCTTGTTCACCAGCATCGTGCTCGGCGCGTTGTTGCTGATCGGCGCACCGTGGTTTTCGGGGCTGCCGACGGTGGCGCAATGGCCCAAAATCGGTGCGGCGGCGGTGCTGGGTTCGGTCTCGGCGATGGCGCTCGCCTGGGCTTATGGCCGGGCCGAGGCGCAGGTGCTGGCGCCGGTCGAATATACCGCCTTTCTGTGGTCGGCGTTGCTAGGATGGTGGGTGTTCGGCGAGACGGTGTCGCTCTACACGACGCTCGGTGCGGCGCTGATCATCGCGGGGTGCGTCGCTGCGGTGCGCGGCCATGCCGCGCCCGCCCCGCAAACCGAGGCTGCCGCATGACCCATATCCGCCCCGCTACCCCCACCGACGTGCCGCTGATCCTGCATCTGGTGCGCGAACTCGCCGAATTTGAGCGCGAGCCCGACAAGGTGGTGGCGACTGAGCCGTTGTTGCAGGACGCGCTGTTCGGCGCGCATCCCGCAGCCGAGGCGGTGATTGCCGAGCTCGACGGCAAGCCCGTCGGCATGGCGTTGTTCTTCCACAATTTCTCGACCTGGACCGGCTGGCGCGGGCTGTATCTGGAGGATCTCTACGTCACGCCTGAGGCGCGGGGGGCGGGCGTCGGCAAAGCGCTGCTCAAGCATCTGGCGGCGCTGGCGGTGGCGCGCGGCTGTACGCGCTTCGAATGGTCGGTGCTCGACTGGAACGAAAAGGCGATCGCCTTTTATCGCTCGATGGGGGCAGCGCCGATGGAGGAGTGGACGGTGTACCGCGTCACCGGCGATGCGCTGGCGGCACTCGCACAACCGGCGTGACGGCGGCGCGGGTCTGCGGACCCGCGCCGAGTGCGCTCAAGCCGTGATCTGAACGATCGCGTCGACTTCGACCGCCGCGCCCAGCGGGAGCGCGGCGACGCCGACCGCGCTGCGGGCATGCTTGCCCGCTTCGCCGAACAACGCGACCATCAGATCCGACGCGCCATTGGCGACCTTGGGCTGATCGGTGAAATCGGCGGTCGAATTGACGAACACGCCGAGCTTCACGATCCGCTCGACCCGGTGCAGACCGCCGAGCGCCGCCTTGATCTGCGCGACCAGCATCAGCGCGCACGCTTGTGCAGCGGCGGCCCCGGCTTCGAGATTGACCGACTCGCCCAGCCGCCCGGTGATGACCGCGCCATCCTTAAACGGCAATTGGCCCGAAATGTGGAGCAGGCCGTGCGCATCGACCGTCGGCACATAGGAGGCGACGGGCGCGGCGGCGGCGGGCAAAGCGAGGCCGAGTTCGGAAAGCTTGCGGTCGATACGGTCGGTCATGCGGAGGTCCTTTCGGGGGATGAGGCGGCGGGCAGCCCAGCCGCGAAACGATCGGCGATCCACGCTTGCGCCGCTTGCCAATCATCGATGCGGACATGCGCGTCCGGCGCGGGGGGCACGTTGGGGGCGAGCGAGGGCTCCGAAATCATGTGCAGGCGGTGGACCTGCGGTGCGTGCTTGGCGACCGAGGCATGGTGGACCGCGAGATCGTCGACGAACACGGTGACGGGGTTTCCATGTTCGGCCACCAGCCGCGCGACCGGATCGCCCTTGCCGCCCTGGTTGGTCTCGACGCGGTACGCCATGTCATGACCGAGCAATTGCGCGATGCGCGGTTCGCGATTGTGGTCGGCGAGGTTGGTCAGGATCACGACGTCGGCGACCTGCGACAGCGCGGCGAGCGCCTCGCGGGCGTGGGGTACGAGCGTCTGGCGGCTCATCTCGGCGGGGAAGAAGCCCTCGAGCAGGCCCCACATTTCCTCGCGCGTGGGCGCGGGGCCACCCGAGATGCGCGTCATACTGGTGGCGAAATCGCCGCCATTGGCGGTAAAATCGATGTCATGATGCTCGCGCAGCCACACGCCGAAATGCCGCACCATGTGCAGCAGCACTTCGTCGCAATCGCAGATCAACAGGCCCTTCATGCGGCATTCTCCAGCGCGGCGCGCGCCGCGACGATCGCTTCGGGGCGCTCGCCAATTCCGTCTGCGCAGGCGATCAGATCGGGTTCGTACGATTCCAGAAAGCCGAGCACTGCCGACAGCACGGCGGGCTCGCCCGCGCGCGTGCGCAAATCGGCGGGGGTCATGCCCGTCACATCGAGCAGGCGCAGCGCCCGGTCCGGCTCGCCCAGCGTCCACACCAGCGCGCGCAGCGCCAGTTCGGCCGGTTCGGGGTTTGTTTCTCGGGCGCGCATTGCTTAGGGAAATTCCATGGACCAGGATTTGGGCGTGGCAAAAAGGGTGCTCGTTGTCGAGGACAACGAACTCAACCTGAAACTTTTCTGCGATCTGCTGCGCGCGCACGAATATGTGACCGAGGGCGTGCGCGACGGGCGCGAGGCGGTGGCGCGCGCGCGCGTGTTCGCGCCCAACCTGATCGTGACCGATATCCAGCTGCCGCATCTGAGCGGCTATGATCTGATCCTGCAGTTCAAGGCCGATGAGGCTTTACGCGAGATCCCGATCATGGCGGTGACGGCCTATGCCGGGCGCGAGGATGAGGAGCGGATTCGCGCAGCGGGCGCCGATGCCTATGTGTCCAAGCCGATTTCGCTGATGCGCTTCGTGGATGCGGTGGCGGCGTTGGTGTGAGGGGCGCGGGGTGAGCGCATCGCCGTTTGGGCTGAGCCTTCTCCCCTCCCTGAAAGGGAGGGGCTGGGGGTGGGTCGGCCCGTAATCGGGCATAACACCTCGCTATCAGCCAACCTACCCCTCAATCCCCTCCCTTTCAGGGAGGGGAGGTATGTGGAAAGCAAGACAAAACACGAAAAGGGCCGTCGAGCATACGCTCGCGGCCCCTTGTCGCTCCGGCTGGCAGGACGCCAGCGCCGGGCTTACTTGATCTTGGCTTCCTTGAACTCGACATGCTTGCGCACGACGGGATCATACTTGCTGAAGCTCAGCTTCTCGGTCTTGGTGCGCGGGTTCTTCTTGGTGGTGTAGAAGAAACCAGTGTCCGCCGTGCTGACGAGCTTGATCTTGACCGTGGTCGGCTTTGCCATGACCTGAATTCCTGTGATCTGAAAATGCAAAAGCGGCGAACCGGTCGCCGCTCTTAAGCGTCGCCCGATGAAGGAAGCGGCGCCTGATGTCAAGCAAGACCGACGATTCGGCAGGGTTTAAGCGCGTGTTTACCAGTGCGGGCGCAGGATGCCTGCCAAAGGGGACGGATTGTGACGGCACATGACAGCGCCATGGCAATAGCACAGGCCGAACTCGCCGCGCGAGTCGCGCTGACGGGGATGCGCGCGGGCACCGCGTCGACGGCCGCACTGGCCGCCGAGATCGACGCGATTCGCGCGGCGGCGCAGGCTTATGGCCTGTATCCCGCGGTCGCGGTGACGCATGCGATCGATGCCGCGCTGGCGCGGGGCGAGCGCGGGCCGCTGGTGCTGGGCTGGATCGCAATCCTGCGCGATGCCGTGTCGTCGGACCGGCAGGACCGCAGTGCCTGCGAAACCTTTGCCGCCGCCTGCTCGGTTCGCCTGGCCGGTTGAAGCGCAGCCGATGGACGTTTTGATGGCCGCGCTGGTCGCGGCGCTGCTGACCCAGGTCAGCGACCGCACGCCATGGGCAGCGGCGGCACTGGCGGATCGATACGACAATAAGGGCGTGGTGATCGCGGGCGTCGCGCTAGCGCTGGCGTTCGGCAATGCGCTGGGCGCGATAGGCGGGATGGTGGTGGCACCGATGTTGTCGCCCAATGCGCAGGGTCTGTTGCTGGCGCTGGCCTTGCTGTCGGGCGGCGTGGCGGGGTTCTGGCCGATAAAGCCCGCCAAAGTGCCCAGCTGGCGGCTGGGGGCGTTCGGATCGAGCTTTGTCGCGGTGGCGATGCTTGGGTTTGGCGATCGTATGCAATTCATCACCGCCGCGCTGGCGGCGCAGGCGACCACGCCAGCCTTTGCCGCGATCGGCGCGACGATCGGCAGCATTGCGGTCACCGTCCCGGCGATCCTGCTGGGGGAGAAGGGTATGCGCAAACTGCCGACCACCGCGCTGCGCCTGGTTGCAGCGGCGGTGTTGATGGTGGCAGGAGCGGTGCAGGCGCTGTCGGCGCTGCGCCTGATCTAGGCGGTCGATCGCTGAGATCGTAATTTTATCCAAGCCGATCGGGAGCCAATTCGCTATCGCTTCGTTCCAGCACCGAACCGAATATCCCGCCTGCCGATGGAGCGAAACATGGCCGCCGATGCACTCAAGACCCCGACCGATTTGAAGACCAACGCCGTCAAGACGGTGTCGCAGGCGCTGAACGGGATCCTTGCCGATTCGTTCGCGCTGTATCTCAAGACCAAGAATTTCCACTGGCACGTGTCGGGACCGCATTTCCGCGATTATCACCTGATGCTCGACGAGCAGGCCGCCCAGATCTTTGCCGCGACCGACGACATTGCCGAGCGCGTGCGCAAGATCGGCCAGACCACGCTGCGCTCGATCGGCGATATCGCACGCCACCAGACGATCACCGACAATGATGCCGATTTCGTCGCGCCAGAAGCGATGCTGAGCGAATTGCGCGACGACAATCTGAAGATGGTCGAGGCGCTGCGCGAAGCCAAGGACCTGGCCGATGCGGCCAAGGACAATGCGACCAGCGCGGTGATCGACGACTGGACCGATCAGGCCGAGCGGCGCGCCTGGTTCCTGTTCGAGGCCAGCCGCAAGGGCTGAACCCTCAGCGTTTCGCCGGACCGACGGTGACGAGCCACAGGTCCGGCGGCGCGTGTACGCGGAGCGGCGCGTTGCTGGTGCCGAGGCCGCCCGATACCACCACCGTTCGGTTGCCGTCGTGGACGACGCCGCACAGATAGCGTCGCTGAGTCGGCGAGACACTGATGGGGCCAAGCAGCGGCAGCACAATCTGTCCGCAGTGCAGATGCCCCGCCAGCAGCAGCCCGATTGTACCGGGCAGTGGAGTTGGGATGTCGGGTGTGTGCGTCAGGACGACGCTGGCACCGCGCAGCTTGGCGATCGCTACGCTCATTGCTGCGACGTCTGCGTGACCGGTATCGAAATCCCCGAGCCCGCCGATGACGATTGGCCCGCGCTGGAGCGCGGTGTTTTGCAACACCGGGATGCCGACACGCGCAAACGCGCCGGTAACGGCTTGCGGATCGGTATTATAATCATGATTGCCGAGCACCGCCACCGTGCCGAGCGGGGCCTGCAACCGCGCAAGCGATTCAGCGACGAGCCTGGACCGCTTGGGCGCTTTGGCCTTGTCATATTCGGCCAGAAAGTCGCCGCCGAGCAGAACCAGATCGGGTTTCAGCGCGTTGACCTGATCGACGATGCGATCGAGCCGTGCGCGGTCCATGCTGGCATTGCCGAGATGAATGTCGGTCAACAGCGCGAGCGTGACCGGCGATGCCCCCTTCGGCCAATCGGGCAAGGCGACGGTAAGGCGGCGGACGATCGGATCGGCGCGGGAGGCGGCATAGCTGCCAATCAACAGGGCAAGCCCGATCAGGACCAGGCCCGCGACGAATCGAAGGATACGCGACATGGCGGGACTGCTAGCGGGACGGGACGCGATGCGCCATGGTGCTGCGACGATGCGTGCTTTTGCCGATCTCCTCGACGGGCTGATCTACACCCGCTCGCGCAACGCGAAGCTGAAGCTGATCGTCGATTATCTGCGCGCCGTGCCCGATCCCGATCGCGGCTGGGCGATGGCGGCACTGACTGGGGAGCTTGACCTGCCCGGCGTCAAACCCGCGGTGATTCGCGCGCTGATCGAGGAACGCGTCGATCCCGTGCTGTTCCGGATGAGCCGCGATTATGTCGGCGATACTGCGGAAACGGTCGCTTTGCTGTGGCCCAAGCCGCTGGTGGTGCCGGATGCCGAGCCACTCGGCATCGCGCAGGCGGTTGATCGGCTGGCGGCATTGTCGCGATCGGATACGCCCGCTGTGCTGGCCGCGATGCTCGACCGCCTCGATGCCGACGAACGCTTTGCCCTGCTCAAGATGGCAACGGGGGCGTTGCGGATCGGGGTTTCCGCGCGTCTTGCCAAGACGGCGCTCGCGCAGGCGTTTGCGCTCGATGTCGAGGCGGTGGAGGAAGTGTGGCACGGGATCGCGCCGCCTTATACCGCGCTGTTCGACTGGGCGGAGGGGCGCGGCGACCAGCCGACCAGCGCCGACGTGCCGGTGTTCCGCCCGTTCATGCTGGCGCATCCGCTGGAGGATCTGCGAGTCGATCTCGCCGACTATGCCGCCGAATGGAAATGGGACGGGATTCGCGTGCAGTTGGTGCATGTCGCCGGGCAGACGCGGCTGTACAGCCGGACGGGCGACGACATCACCGCAAGCTTCCCCGAGGTGGCGCGCGATTTCGCCACGCCGGGCGTGCTCGACGGCGAATTGATGGTGAAGGGCGATGCGCAAGGCGCGGCGACCGAAGAAGGCGGTGCCGCGAGCTTCAATGCTTTGCAGCAGCGGCTGGGGCGCAAGGTGGTTTCGGCGAAGATGCTGACCGAGGCTCCGGCGTTCGTGCGGCTCTACGACATTCTCTACGATGGCGAAGACGATCTGCGCGGGCTGGCGTGGAGCGAGCGGCGCGCGCGGCTTGAGGCGTTCGTCCCGCGGCTCGACGCCGGGCGGTTCGATCTCAGCACCGTCCTTGCCGCCGAGGATTTCACCGCGCTCGAAGGAATTCGCGCCGGCGCGCGCGATGCTGCGATCGAGGGGGTGATGCTCAAGCGGCGCGATTCGCCGTATGTCGGCGGGCGCAAGACCGGTTTATGGTACAAATGGAAGCGCGATCCGCTGACCGCCGATTGCGTAATGCTCTATGCGCAGCGCGGGAGCGGGCGGCGATCGTCTTTCTACAGCGACTACACCTTTGGCTGCTGGACCGAAGCGGGCGAGTTGCTCCCGGTGGGAAAAGCCTATTCGGGCATCACCGATGACGAATTGAAGATGCTCGACCAGTTCGTGCGCAACCATACGACCGCGCGCTTTGGCCCGGTGCGCGAGGTGGAAAAGACGCTGGTGCTCGAAATCGCGTTCGATTCGATCCACGCCTCCAAACGCCACAAATCGGGCGTGGCGATGCGCTTTCCCCGCATCGCCCGCATCCGCACCGACAAGCCAGCCGCCGAGGCGGACACGGTGGCGGCGCTCAAGCGAATGATCACCTGAGGTGGCGTGACATGGCCGGGGTGCGGCCTTATCAATCCCCGATGACCGACTTGCGCACGCTGTACCCCGAGATCGAACCCTATGCGACCGGAATGCTCGATGTCGGCGATGGGCACAGCGTCTATTACGAACGCTGTGGCACGCCGGGGGCGACGCCGGCGGTGTTCCTGCATGGGGGGCCGGGCGGCGGCATTTCGCCGAGCCATCGCCGCCTGTTCGATCCGGCGCGCTATGACGTGTTGCTGTTCGACCAGCGCGGTTGCGGGCAATCGACGCCGCATGCGTGTCTGGAGGCGAACACGACCTGGCATCTGGTCGCCGATATCGAGCGATTGCGGGCGTTGGTCGGCGTCGAGCGGTGGGTGGTGTTTGGCGGATCCTGGGGATCGACGTTGGGGCTGGCTTATGCCGAAACGCATCCCGGACGGGTACGCGCGCTGATCCTGCGCGGCATCTACACCGTCACCCGGGCGGAGCGGGACTGGTATTATCAGTTCGGCGTGTCTGAGATGTTCCCGGACAAATGGGCGGGCTTCCTCGCGCCGATCCCCGAAGATCAGCGCGGCGATATGGTCGAGGCCTATCGCCGCATCCTGACCGGCGATGATCCGGTGGCGCAACTGGAAGCGGCCAAGGCGTGGACGATCTGGGAAGGCGAGACGATCACGCTGCTGCCCGATCCCGCGTTGAGCGAGGCGTTCCAGGACGGGCATTTCGCACTTGCCTTCGCGCGGATCGAGAATCACTTTTTCGCGCATGATGCGTGGCTGGAAGAGGGCCAATTGCTGCGCGATGCCGGGCGGCTAGCAGGCATTCCGGGGACGATCGTGCATGGCCGCTACGACATGCCGTGCCCGGCGCGCTACGCCTTCGCGCTGCACCAGGCCTGGCCCGAGGCCGAGTTCCATCTGATCGAGGGCGCTGGCCACGCCTATAACGAGCCCGGCATCCTCGACCAGTTGATCCGCGCGACCGATCGCTTCGCGGACGGCTAAATCGGTATTATCTCTTCCTGCGCTTTTTTAGCTGCAACCGTAATAGATGGTTTCTTCATACAAAGTCGGCGTGCCGACCCGGACGCTACCGCCGTCGCAAAAGACGACGCGTTGACCCGAAATGGTGGTCTCATTTTCGTCTGTGTACCAAATCACTACGTAATCCTGGCGCCGATACTGTGCGGCTGCGGGCGCGATCGTGGCACCGGCAATAACAGATCCCAAAGACACTATCTTTACGAGCTTCGACAGCATGGTCCATCTCCCGTTCGAGAAGACCTCGATAGTGCTCTTTTGATATTCAGAGTCAAGTCGCTGATAAATAAACAGGAGTGATGGCTGTATTCAGTGCGACATATCTCAATCTGTGTATTTTGGTTTCTTTGTAAATGCCCAGGTGAGCACCGCAAAGAGACATCTAGTCCAGCCGATCGAGCGATCGGCTGAACTCGCGATCGGTGCGGACAGCCGCGCTTATTTCGTCCAGCTTGCCAGCCAGTCGGCAAGGGCTTGCGGGCTGAGGCTGCGGGCATCGGAGAGGGCGGCGGTACGGCCCGCATTCTTGAGCGAATCGGTCTTGGGGTCGACGATCAGCACGCTCGGCACGCCGCCACCGAAGTGACCGTTCAGCCCATATTTCGCAGCAATGTCGAGATTCTTGTCGAAGCGACCGACATCGACGGTGACGATTTCATACTGTTTGGCCAGGAAGCTGCGCAGTTCGGGCAATTCCATCGTGCCCGCGAGGAGGCGGCAATCGAGGCACCAATTGCCGCCAAGGTCGATCAGCAGCAATTTGTGCTGCGCCTTGGCGCGCGCGCGGGCGGCGGCGACCTGCGCCTTTGCGTCGGCGGTTTCGTCATAAGGAAGCGGGAGCGGGGTCTTGAGCTGGGTGAAGCTGGTCGCGGCGACCTTTGGAGCAGGGGCGGCGAGGGCCGGAGCGGCGAGGGTCAGGGCGATCGCGGCGAGAACGAGGCGCATAGAGGGTCCTTCTACAGTCCTTCCGGCCATTGCCGGGGTCGCCCGAGTCGTAGGGTGGCGCGTTGAACTCGCACACAAAGAAAAACCCGGCAGGCCTAAAGGCCCGCCGGGTTCAATCTTTTCGCCAGTGGCGCGAGCGCTTACGCGATCGAGGTCAAATTGACCGCTGCCATCTTGCCGCGACGATCGACTTCCAGCTCGAATTCAAGCCGGTCGCCTTCGTTGAGCGAGGTCATGCCACCACGCTCGACCGCCGAGATGTGGACGAACGCGTCGGGCTGTCCGTCGTCGCGCTGAATGAAGCCGAAGCCCTTCATCGCGTTGAAGAACTTGACCGTGCCGGTCGCCTTTTCGCCCGTCAGCTGGCGCTGCGGTGCGCCGCCGGGGGCGGCACCGCGCGGTGCGCCGGGGCCTGCGTCACGGTCGCGCGGCGGGCCGCGGTCGGTGACGGGGAGCGGCTCGCCGTCGATCTTGAGGTCGGTCGCCGAAATGCGGCCGCCACGATCGACGAGCGTGAAGCCGAGCGGCTGACCCTCGGCCAGACCGGTCAGGCCAGCTTGCTCGACGGCTGAAATGTGCACGAACACATCTTCGCCGCCATCGTCGCGAACGACGAAGCCAAAGCCCTTCTGGCCATTGAAAAATTTGACGACGCCGGTGCCTTCACCAACGACCTGCGGGGGCATGCCACGGCCACCGCCGCCTGCGCCACCGCCGCCGAAGCCGCCACCACCACCGCTG
>Ga0209482_1000251_pt1 | contig 49248 bp, 53 predicted proteins | sample CoawatmetaG10DNA_FD_187512 | JGI IMG/M metagenome (GOLD analysis project Ga0209482, IMG submission 187512) | Marine microbial communities from the West Antarctic Peninsula - Coastal water metaG104-DNA (SPAdes) (version 2) | ecosystem: Environmental > Aquatic > Marine > Coastal ...
GTTCATATTTAAGTGTAATAAGTTCTTAACAAGTTCTTAATACACTTAAATATGAACTTAGTAAATATTAATTTAAGTTTAACACACATAAAGACATCTTTAGTTTATATATTTATACAAAATGGACACTTATGAAAAAGAACTAAAAACAAAACACGCAAAAATCGTTAGTTTTTATAGAGATCACCCAAGCATCGATTTTGAGAAGGCAAATTTGCTTCTAATTGATTTCTTGGACTCTATGTTTAATCATGTGACTAATGATTTGGATTCGAATATTAATTCACAAATACTTTCTTATATGGCAACTACACAAAATGAGATAAGGGATATTAAATCGAATGTTTCTAATATCACCGATTCAATGTCCAAGATAAATGAACAAACAGTTCAGACAATGAATTCGCAACTTCAGACTATTAAATCAGAGTATATTGATGAAGTTCGGTCATTAAACAACTCTTCAAATATGACAACCAGTGAAAAACTATCAAATATCGTAGAAAAAAATAGCGCATTTATCTTGGACAAAACCACTATCCTCCTCAATGATATTATTCCAAGAACAAGTGATTCTGAACACACCCGCATTCGCGAATTTTTACAATTACAGATGTCGGAACTTCATAAACAGATCGCTGAAGATACGACAAATATCGCAAAATCTAGTAATGGAGAACACTTTATGAAGAACTTCTTGGACTCATTTGAAGGGAAGTATAACACAATGGTACAAACAATTCAACAACCCATGTTTTCATATGTGTCCGCAAGCGAAGAACGTCTTACATCAAATATCAATTCTGTGAAGGACCTATCTACATCATCATTAACCGCACAGAAATCTGTATTTGATGAACTAAATCTGTTCCTAAATAAGTACAATATGTCCTCGAACAAAGGTAAATATGGTGAAAGCAACTTATGTTCTGTATTAAATGAACTATTCCCTTCAGCTGAAGTCCAAGACACTACCGGTACGAAGGCATCCGGTGACTTTATTGTAAAGCGAATGGATAAATCCCCTGTACTAGTCGAGACAAAAGAGTATAATCACAATGTAAATAAGGAAGAAATTGCCAAATTCATTCGAGATATTGATACACAGAACATGAATGGCATATTTGTATCACAATATTCGGGTATTACTTTCAAAAACAATTATCATATCGACATTCACAAAGGCAATATTCTTGTTTATGTCCAACATTGCGAATATTCTCCGGATAAACTTCGAATCGCTTTTGATATTATTGATTATCTTTCCAATAAAGTCCAAGAACTAAATACAAATGAAACTAATAATATTACAAAGGAGGTATTGGACGATATTAACCAAGAGTATCAAACCTTTATAACTCAACGCGAAACACTTCAAATGACTTTGAAGGATTTCCAAAAAAGGATGAATTCACAAATCGATTCGTTGAAACTTCCGGCATTGGACAAATATTTGGATACTAAATATGCATATGTACAAGAAAGAAGTTTTACATGCGACATGTGTAACGCTTTTACGGGTTCGAATAAACAAAGTCTGTCTGCCCATAAAAGAGGATGTAAAAAGAAACATCAATCATTAAGTAATACCGTTGTAAGTGAGGAAAACGCTTAAGAATAGTCACTTTCCACACTGTGCCAATCATCGTCACTTGAATAGTCACTTTCCACACTGTGCCAATCACCATTTTCATCATCATCATTGATCGAATATTTATTTTTCAAATGAAACATAACTATAATCATACAAAATGCGAATGATTTCTCTATTAAAACAGGCAATAAATACAGTGAATTATGTAAAGTTATAAATAATTTGAACGTTGTCATTGCGGAAAGCATATTTAAACACAGTTCTCCTTGTATATAACGCATAGAGAGACCGTCTGCTGTTTCATTTTCCATCATGTGCATACATTGTGGTATATGTTTTATAGAATGTAATATGGATATTATTATATTTGCAATGAGTAGCGTTGTCAACATTTATGTTTATGAATTTTTCTTACAATATAACGTTATATTACAAAATACAAATACTTTCATTATGAATCACGTAATATTACAAATAAAATCGTTTATAATATTACTCCTTGATCCGTTTAGTCTTGGACAATATCTCTGTTCTACGGATGTTGTTGTCAAATAATTGTGCTGTATCAAATACTTGTGTTAATAAGTTACACTTGTATTCACCAACCTTCTCTTTGTATAAATTTAAATCCTTTTCATACCCTTCTTCACTAATATAATCTCCTTCTTCTGGTTCGTCACCACATTCTTTGAGCAATATCTGGTTGAATTCTTGTTGTAAAGGATGAAACGCTTTGTTTATCGCATGACTAATGTTTAAACCTGCCTTTTCGAACCCATCTATATACTTTATGAACTCGGCTTCTCCTTGTAATTGCCAATTCTCATCTTTCTTCTTTTCCTTTACATAGAAAACACCATTTTTTACATCGGTTGTTTGTACAAAGTTCATATTTTGGGGATTTTCAGTGAGACATTTGAAAAATATGTCATATACATTGGACGCAAGACTGATTTGGTTATATGCCACTTCACGATAATTATTTTCAAAGAACTCAACACACCGTTTTACATATCTATCGGTAAAATCATGAATCGATTCCGCATTTTTACATGTATTTGTCAAATAAAAGTTCAATGTTTGCTTTTCGATGTACGTATTATTTATATTTCCACATTGTGGAATTGCTTCAATGAACTTATTTACCATTTCTTGATTGTCTTTCATTACTTTTAAAGTAGTTTCATTCATTTTCATATTTTCTAATTGCGTTTCTTGATATTTTTCTAACATCATCATGAACATTGACTTCATTTCTCGATTTTCTTTTGCTAAGTCTTCGATTACAGTATCATGATTTTTTTGCGGGGATTTTTCGGGACTTGTACATGTCTTATTATGTTTGTATAACCCGCTCCTGTACTTATATATTTTACCACATGAACACTGATACCTGGGTGGGGATTTCTCGTTGTCCTTGGTGTATTCGTTTAGTATCCGTACGTGTTTCACAGTAGATAAATGTTTATTATAGTCTTTTCTGTTACTCGTTGTATAGTTACAACACTCGCATGAAAATATTTGGGGGATTTTTTGGGATTTTTTTGTTTCCATTACTATCTATTTTGGATACAAAAAAATCCCTTAAATCCTTTTCCACATAAAATATTTATAAAATTTCATCGTAACAACTAGTTTTTTCCATTTCAAAATCTAAGCGTTTTGCTGTAAACACAGATTTTATAATTTTCGTAAATTAAAAAGTTTTCTATATAGTCAATTTGGAACTTTTTAAAAGTTCCAAATCTATGAAATACCAACTTACAATTCTATAAAAGTCCAAGAAACAAATATAACAAAAACAGTTTTGTTGTATTTTGTTGTAAATTGTCATATATATTTACACCATTGTTATTTTATTATAACTATTCCATATTAACTACATGATCAACGCTTTCATTATAATATCCATATGAATATTTCTCATAGTGCCCTTTTTTGTTGTAATGTTGTAATTGTCACTGTATATTTTTACAATATAAAAGTGCTCAATCCAAATTTCGCAAAATATTTATAAAATTTCATCGTAACAACTATTTTTTTTCCATTTCAAAATCTAAGCATTTTGCTATAAACACAGATTTTATAATTTTCGTAAATTAAAAAGTTTTCTATATAGTCAATTTGGAACTTTTTAAAAGTTCCAAATCTATGAAATATCAACTTACAATTTTATAAAAGTCCAAGAAAGTTTATAATATATTGATATAAATATATTTATAAATAGTAACAAAATGAGTATCTATTATGATGACAAATATAGCAAAATAATCGAACCTCTTTATGGAAATAAAAGGGATTTGATACAAGATCGTGATTTATTACAAACAACCGCATTACCTCACAAATATAATGTTTCTGAACGTGTAGATATGACCATGTATAAAATTTATAGTATCGATCCAGATGGGTGTGAAGATGCGGATGATGCGTTTAGTGTTTTTGAAGAACATGGTAAAATGTTCTTGGCAATCCATATTGCCGATCCTACAGAACACATTAATCTCGGATCAGCTTTATGGAAAAATATCGAACAAAACGTCGTAACGCGTTATCCTTCCAATAAAAGACCTATTCATATGATGCCCATTGATATAATGGAGAAATCAAGTTTAATGGTCAATCAATACGGGGATCTAAAATTAGCAATAACTATATTAACGGAAATCAATAAAGAAACATATCAACCTATAGGTAAAGTTAAATTATTATTCACTAAAATAAAGGTTTCGAAACATAACGCATTGAGTTACACTGTCGCTGGTCAATCTATCAATACCAATACTACCATATCGCACGGATTGAAAATTAGCAAATCATTACAGAAACTAAGGAGTGAGAAAACCAAAGGTGTTGTTCTAAACGAAATTTCTATCTCTTATCCTAAGTATGATTATTTTGGTTTCAAAACAATGTATTTACATTCTGATACAAAAACTGAAATTAAGATGAAACAAATGATTGCCGAATATGCCATATTTGCAAATACATTTATAGGTGAATATTTGAAAATTAATTTCGACGGAGTTGGACTGTTTCGCAGTTGTAATGCCAAGGAATGGTTGAATACTGTGTATTCGGGAATAACCGGACAAGAATTATTGAACGAAATTATTTCAAATGGTATAAAAGCAGAATATATTTCAACTGTCAAACCCCATGACTTAGTGGGTGCACCCGAATATACTCATTTTACATCACCTATTCGTCGCTTGTCTGATTGCGTTTGTCATTATTTGTTGAAATATATACATTTGAATACCAATAACAATTTACCGATTCCATTTTCGGATAAACAATTGGAAAAATATTCGAATGATTGTTTGAAAATGACCAAAACGGTTAAAAATATTCAATATAAAGATACAAAATTCCGTTTAATCCAAACAATGAGTCAAATGTTGATTACAACTGGTTCACTAGATCTTCAATATTATATTACCAGTTTTACGGGCATGTTTTTAAACATCATCATTAACAAAATTAATGAGCATGTAGTTTATTTATCTTATACTTTGCGAATTACTGATTTAAATACAGAATATACTATGAAAGAAGAAAAATCCATCACTATTACAAAAGTGAAATGTTTGGGTAAATTTGATCAAGGATCTATTCCCGAATTAGACAAACTTTTTATATTATCAGAAAATTGATTCTTCTGTTTATTATTTTTTAATAAACGAAAAATAATAAAATGTTGAAAAAGAATGCTGAATTTGACCAATTTATCTATAATATTCTCCCGTATGAATTAGTAGATGTCGTATATTCCTATGAAAAAACCAAATATCAAACACATTATAATAACATCTTATGGGAAGATGTTGAAGATATGCTTGGTCGCGTATTGGTAAGAGGTCCGGATATGTGTAATCACCTGTTTGAAATATTCCAAGACATTGAAATTCACTTTGATATGTTTTATCCAAATATTAACAATGACATTTCTATAACACCAAGACGATTAGGAAACGAAATATTTTATGAAATATCAGGAACAAATTTTAATCTATTCGATTGGTTTTATGTTGATTATATTAAAAGTCCAGGTAGAAGAAAATTATATTATTATGAAGATGATTGTACAAATTATTATGATATGGCATTTATGATGATTTCGATTTTACAAAAATTTGATACATGGTTTTGGAATAATTATATTGGATCAACTAACGATGAAAATGAACTATTAAAAAATATAACCCGCATATACGATGTATTAGATAAATATTCTTATATGAATGATAATGAATTCAACGACGATAGTTCGATTGAAGACTCAAGTAAGTTAATATAATATGCTAATCTGAATCTTCACCCCCCCACATAATTTTAGATGTCATACATCTACAATTTTTATATCCGCAATAGTCGCAACATGATGTCGGAGAAGACGGAGGAGTAGGAATATTAGATACTCTATAATATTTTTCAATCAATTTCAATAAACTATGAAAATCTGCTTCATGTTTTTGTATACTTGCTGCTTCAAAACTATTACATGGACCTCCGTAATCCTTCAATCTACTTCCATTTATTTTTATTGCCTCTTCCATTTTTTGTTGTGTAATTGGTGTACTTTTATCCAGTTTTAATTGCCCGTATAAATAATACTTTCCGTCACTCAATAAAGATTCAGTATCTAGTACATATTGATTGACACCGCGGTCATATTCATTATCTATCACAACGAATTTTTCGAGAATGTCCAAATTAGGTTCGTTTCCCATCATATGAAGGGGTGTTAATGGGATATTTATATCAGTATTCATTTTATCGCTAATAAAAAATACTAGTCACTATTATAAATTCAATTTTGTATAATATTTTGTGAATTAGTCCAAAGAGTCTAAGAAACGAACCAAATGTTGAAACCCTTCTTTCATATTGTCTGTATTTACGTCCTTTATATCTTCTTTTTCCAAATCAAATTCGAAATCGACCAACGAAAAACGCAATGATAAACTATCATCTTCAAAATGTTGACCCGCAACTGTTAAAATGTGGTAATTTACCATCAAATGGTGGGATAATTGGATACTGTCTTGGACTCCTATCTTATTTAACCCCTCTTTATAGGATTTGAAGTCTAGATACACATACCAAGACGATTCTATTCCTGGATATTTTAATTTAGTATTGTCCAAGAAAGGTATTACCTCCTTTATTACATGAGAATATAGGGTTTTTGTTCGTTCAATATATGTATTATATATTTCCTTGTTTTCTAATAATTCCTGTGTCGCATATTGAATCGGAACAGGAGCACATGAATAAATACTAGACCCATATTGACAACTTTTTGCGAATAATGGTTTTAATGTTTCAGGAAACGCACACCAACCAACTCTATAACCACCACATGCCAAATCCTTTGATACAGATGATCCTCTAATCACTAATTCCGGAATATAATACGCAAGGGACCTCTGATTGGGATTGTACGATAAATTCAAATAAATCTCGTCACCAAATACAATACAATTATGTTTTTTCAATATTTTTGCCATGGATTCTAATTCATTATTCGTATAACATGTTCCAGTAGGATTATTTGGGTAGTTCAACAAAATCATTTTTGGTTCATCACCAATTTCTTGGAGCACATTGTCCAAGACATTCAAATCCACACGGAATTTGTTGTCTATTGACGTTTTTATTTCGATCAAATCATCATTGCGTTCTAATATATCTATATGTTCTTTATAACTTACCCAAGAAGGAGTTACATGTATGATTTTGCCTTTAAAAGCACATTGAACTACAAACAATAATTCTTTCAATCCATTACCAACCAATATTTCATACGACATTTTATCGCTATTATACATCGACTTCAATGTTTTGTTCAATTCGGGAATACCTTGACTTGATGTATATTCCTTTTTATGAGCATATTTCTTCATCAACTCAATATATAATTCAGGTTGTTTGACGGAATTTTGTCCAAGTCCGAAATTATATACAGTTTTTCCCTCCTTTTTTAATTGTTCCATGTATAGTTTGCTCTGTAATGTTGGTGATATACTTATCATATTACTCATTGTGTAATATAATCCTACTTTTTTAAGTTACTAAAATACGAATTACTATCCATATCCAACTAGATATATAATTATGCTACGAGATTTTCTCCCCATAATAATTGTTCCTCCCCTTGTGTATCCTTTTCTACATGTAACAATTTACCTCCCAACATTATACCGGATATATGTAATAAACCCTCACTTGAAACATACATAATTGTATCTCCTGGTTTCGTTACTGTCTTTCCATTAATTTCAACTAGATTCGGTTTTGTTTTAACAGATAATCCTCCACATATTTCACCATTTTCACAAATTTTATCGATGACCATACCTATATTGCCAATTTCTCTTGTTAATTTGGTTTTATCTGTTAATTCGAATGATATATCTGCCCCATACTTTTTTTCTTTTTCTTCTATATCACTACCATCAATCGTATGATCTTCTAATTCAGCAAAGGAATATAAATTACTTTCACGTCGCATAGTTGCTGAACTAAATTGATCGAAAAAATAATAATTCTTTGTCCGCGAGTTCATATGGCGAAAATTCTCGGCAATGCGACTATTTACTACATTGGGATAGGTTTGTGATTTAATGACAACATGCTGTATATTATCCTGTTTTGTAGTCAAATAATCATTTGGATATTTAACTGTCTTCTCATTCGTACCTATTCCAATATAATATGTACTTGGATCCATGAATATGTGACTGCGTGGACGATTATCATTACTTAATTCTGTGTCTTGTCCTTGTTTTCCGAACATGCTTTCTAAATGAGCCTCTTTCATTTGAAAATGCACTTCTGTTCCATGTTTAATAATTTTCACAATAGCAATATGGTGACCATGTTCAGTAACATAGGTGGTTAATATGGTTTGGTTGTGAAATAACATCGGATAATTTTCTTCTATATCTGCCATGACACTCATCGTCACCTCTGGTATATTATATTTATTTCCACGTATTTGACAATCGCGTATACACATACCATTCCATTGGGGATGAATCCCTGAGAAAATACACCGTAAATTATCATATTCATCTTCTGGTCCATATTCCCATGTTGTCGTTTTGGTTGCGATTGACGTCTCTGCTTCGGTTAATGAATATTGCGCTGCTTTTGCTGTCGATATAGAATTTGACGCCATACGCGACGCGTTCTGTGCATTCATTTTTGCCTCTTGTAACCTCGCATATGCGGTTGGATCGGTGGGCGCATTATCACATACTTTTTGTGAGAAATTATACAATGCTGTTTTTTCTTCAGATTCAGCAATTGCTTCTTCCGCATATTGCGTTGCTTCTTCTGCCGAATCTTCTATAATTTGTAAATACATATTTGCGTTCATGACTTGTGTTATATTTTCCATTAACAACCTATATTCGTAAGAAAATAATTTATAATTACTGATTGGTTTACTAAGGTAATTATTGATATTTATACCAGATGAAATCATTATCCATTTATTTTCAATAATTGGATGTTTTCGTACAAGATTAAAATATAATCGTATCCCACCCGTCCAAACTCCAAACCCTGCATGAACATACGTTTTACCATATTTGGGAATTTTTTGTGACATATCAACAATTCTATTTTCAAGCAATTTGGCAACATTTGTAAATGATAATTGATCTATTTGTTCGCTTGTATTTGCGGTCATTACATTCATTAATGACATTCCGTCTAATGATTCATAATGTTTACATGTAAATAACACTCTACATCCACCTACTTCATTTTTGCTGCGAGCCAATTCAATAATTTCACAATACTTTTCATTTGTTTTATCATATTCTTCGTGTAATGTAGCCCCTAATATACTATTAATTGCGTTGTCATCATTTTCATTCGCCTTCTCTTTTATTTCTTCATCATAATCATTTAATAATTTATTTAAACTATATACATTATTTATTACTTCCTTATAATCGTCTAAACTATCATACACTTCATCTAAACTCATTATTTCGGTGGTTGCTCTATTTTCAGGTAATGTATTTTTAGGATTTGATGGTTCATTATAATTTGATTTTGATTGTTTGGCACCCATAATAATATGTCTATAGATATGTAAAAAGCAGTTTTTACATAAAATTGATTCTTCTGTAAATATAGTTGGGTCTTCATACATTAAAGTTCTCTAGTATGAATTCTCATTTTACTCGTTCACAGCAGCAAATCATGGAATCTGTTCCAAGTTATAATACCCGTCTACAAAGTCGTATTCGGGATACAATTAGTAGTGAATTTTCGGAAGATATTCAACAAATGAATGGTGCTTATAACATTCGCATTGATTTTGATGAAGCAAGTAAGGAATGGAATGCGAATAAGCGTCGCGTTGGACAAAGTTATGAATATGTTTGTGGAGCAACCACACGGAATGGGAAAAATTGTCAGAAGAAACCTCTAAACAATTGTACTCTATGTAAGACTCATTCTTAAATAAGAAAAAACACTAAAACACATATACCGACTATTATTCCGATTACACATATTCCGATTGTTATGTATTTTTTCCAATTCAACGATTCTCTTTTTTCTGATTGTAGTAAAGCATCTTGTAACGAGTGTTCATTTTCTATACATCGTTCACCATATGAAATGGTCCATGTTTCCCATGGATCACTATTTGAATCCATATTTTATAATTCTAGGAAATCCTGTTTATTTTGTTTTTCTTCAAAATAGTCTACTATACAATTATGATTTTGTCTATGAACACTGATTTGGTCTGGATGGATAATTGATTCTTCGCAACAATCAATAAAAGTAGGTCGAGTGTAAAAATAAGTCCTCATTTGTTGATATAATACATTGGCATCGGCAATGACATCATGTCGACATGACGCCTCCGAAAAATCTATTTTACCATCTTTGTAATATTTTCGCACAATTTTTCTCATTCCGCCTCGATTAATATAATAGCATCCGGTCGACCACGTCCAATTACATATTAGATACTCCTTGTCGGGTTTTGTTTTAAAGAAATCTCTAATTGCCGGATTACTTGTATAAAAAACCATACATTCTGTTTTGTTTGGTTTATTATTTATGATTTCTTTTAACGATTTTTCCCATAAATGTGAATAAATATTATGCATGTCATCTTCAATAATAAATACTTCTTGTTCGCCATTATCAAATGCTTTTTTAATTGCCTTTATATGGGATAAAGAACATCCATATTCACCGGGTTGCGCAAATTTCTCATAATTTTCCGGAAAAATAATATCATCATAACTTTCTAGTTTTGAACCATCATATGCGTCTACTGTTATTAATCTGTTAATATCATACAACTCATACATTTTCTTTCGTCGTTCATGGCAATAGTCTAAACTTACCATATAAAAATTGAAATCGTCCATTATAAATTAATTATATTTTTTTATTATATTTTCACATTTATCTAGAAAATCATCATCATCTAATGTTTCATAACTTTCATATTTATTCATTAACAATGCCACTACAATTTGTGTGAGTTTGTCATAATCTTGCTTTAAAACCTGTTTTTCACCTGTGCGAATGTTCAATAAATACACATTTCTTGGTTTATCTGGATTCAATACATTCCATAACCACGCATAAATAATTACTTGTAATTGATGTTCCTGAGATATTTTACTTGTACATTTCAATTCCCAAATAGCGTTCTTTGACAAAATATCCAATCTTCCACTAAATCGGAAGTTCTTTTCTTTATGAAAATAAGGTTCTAATACTTTATCAAATTTTTCATGTTCTTTCTCCATTGAATAATGAATTATTTGATTTTCAACTTCGGTTTCATTGTTTTCTTGGAATTCGTGTCCAAGATGTAAATTCATTCGATCCATTATTTTACTCTTAATCTCCTCATTTATCCATGTATATTCATGACGCTGTATTTGTTTTAACTTGGAATACAACTTTTCTTGAGAAGCCACATATAAATTGGTTAAAAACAAATAATCGGCACACGTTTCACATGTTTCAGGTAAGGTTTCAATCATTTCTTTCAAATAACTATGTTTATTATATTTGGTTTCTTGGACTGAATTATTGATCAGTTGACGTAATACATTTTCACCATCTTTTTTATGACCTTGTATTTCATCATAGTAAATTGCTGGTAAAGCAATACCATTTAAATCACTTACTTCCTCGTATAATCCCGATTCTGTTTCAATAATCTTGGGTATATTTATCTCATTTTCACTAGTTGGTTCTATTTCTTGGAAAAAGAGTTCTTCTAACAAAGGTGTTACAAATTCAATGGTGTCTTCGTTAATAAATTTGATCAATTCTGTAGGATTTACATAATATGTAGGTATTGTAATATCACTTTCTTGGACTGGTTCATAAAATATAGTTTGAGGCATACCTTTGAAATCAATGTACTCTGAATGTTTCATATCATATTGATCGCGTTTTAAAAAATCAAGTGGTTTGGAATTCTCGTTTTGTAATAAATAAAGACCATGTGTTGCCCGTGTTCCGCCTACATATAACGTGTTTGGACATACAAACGTATCTATATCTCGAGCATTATAAAAATATCCTTGATCAAATCCAACGATAAAAACATGTTTACGTTGACGCCCTTTTACTGTATGAAAAGTAGAAAAAACCACTTTTCCATTAATAACTCGATCATCCATTGCGTCTGATTCGATCATAGGAACATAGCAAGGAATATCCGCATTGGTTAATACATTTTCCATATGTCGAATATGACTATTTGTCCCTTTTACAGAATGTCCAAGAACAAATATATCAGACGGACATTCTCCTTCATCCAATAGGCGTTTAATTTGATATATGACTATATTTTCGATTTGACTTTTTGGTCTGCGCACATAAATAACTGGCAATCCTTCTCTACACGCAATTAGTCGATTTTCGCCTAACATATCATTGTTTACAAACGATGCCATTTGATTTGTTATGCGATAAGACGTTTTCAATTCGCAATGTTCGAATAAATTCGTTTCTAAATGAGGCAATGTTTTCCAAATTGTGGGCGCTTGTGTCAGAAAACGTATGTCGGCACCTTTAAATTCATACAATCCTTGCATATAATCACCCAAAACAAGCAATTGGAAACAATGATCATTTTCCAAACACATATTTTTGGCCATTTTGACAATCAATTCAAAATAAAGGAGTGTCATATCTTGACTTTCATCCAAAACAACTATGTCTACCAAAGGTATAGGACTTCTTGGACTCGTATCTTCGCGCAATATTTGCCTTATACCCGTATCTGTATGTGCAACATCTGAATAATATTTCACAGCAAAACTATGGTAAGTATGAACCTCCAGGTTTTGTAATTTCATCTGTTTAATATTTTCTTTTACATCAAATCGCAATTGAGAATTGTATGTAAATTGTCGTATCTTTTTTCCAGTGAGTTCTTTTGCGATTGATAATATAGTGGTTGATTTTCCAGATCCAGCACAAGCATCTACGATTACATTCTTTCCTGAACGAATAAAGTCCAAGACCTTTCGCTGTTCTTCACTCATTGGATGCATTTTTGGATGAATTAAATTGAATTAACGAATTGTTTTTAACTCAATTTAAGAACGTTTCTTTATTGTTGCTCGTCTTCTGCGCGATCTTACTTTTTTCGCAAAACCCTTATTTACTTCTAAAGCTGTCAACAGACGTACTTGTTTTTTAGCATTCTCTTTTGTGGCGCACTTTGCTTTCACCTTTTTGGTTTTAGTTGTGCGAACAGTATAACAATTTTTATTACGAACCTTTCTTATCGTGTATGGCATTATATAATTTCGCAAGAAAATATATATATGAACTATTTTAGGGTTTTATTATTATTACCACTCGTAAGCGTTTTTTCAAGTGATTGTGTTTGTACTACTGTAGATTGCCCCAAAAAAGGTGTTAATCCCACTATAATGGGAAATGGAAACGCCCATATTGATTATGTATATGATTACCATGATGACCAGTTGATAGTGACTTCGGCATCGGGTACAATATATCCCGATTCATTAAACCATGGAACCGAAACTACCAGTTGTACGCAAAAATATTCGCGGCTACTGGAAGATGATGGCAACCAAAATTGTGATGCAGGTCACATATTAGCAAATCATTTGGGTGGATACGGTAATATTCCTGTGAATATTTTTCCACAAGACTTGTCTATTAACCGAGGATCCTATGCTCATTTTGAAAACGATATTTACGAATGTATGATGTCGGGGGCAAATAGCGGATATTTACAATGGAAGTTCACATACAAAACTAATCATACAATGCCATATCAAGTAGATTATCAAGCAGATTTTGAAAATGGTAATTGTACACATATTCAATCACAATTTTCTAATTAACAACCGCATTTTCCAACACATTTACAAAACTTGGGGTTGGCACACATATAGGGGCGAGCAATCGGGTAAAGTGGGATATATAACATATTACTCATGCGAATATTAGGACAAGATCTACATACACATTTATGTCTATTACATTTATTACAGTATTGTTGAACTTTACATTCACAACGATTATAATGGTTGTTACATTTATTACAGAATTGATCACTACAAGCACATTCACGTTTGTTACATTTATTACATAATTGATGACTACAAACACATTCGTGTTTGTTACATTTATTACAGAATGGGCGAACTCTACATTCGCAATGATTCGGATGTCTATCACAACCTTTACATCTTTTTTTATGTTTTCGTTTTTTATCAACACATGAATATTTTTTAACACCACAATCTACTATTTCATCTTTAGTCACACACACCTTCTTTTGTTGTTGGATACATGTATCTGTTAGATATTCGATCTGAACAAGTTTACGATATCCTGGTTCTACATCACAATTTCCATATTCATTTAATTTACCAGTATCAATATAAATACACTCAACTGGACATTTTCCAATTTGATTATTACCAATTTTTATAATATCTGTAATATCCAGTTCTTTTGTCGGTCCGGCAACAGTCACCTTATGTAGAATTAATTTATTCGGTTCACAAACTTTTTGCATACCCGTAGACTCCAAAAATTGAACCGTTTTAACTTTCCAATTATGAATATCTCTTCTTCTTTCTACTTTATCGCATAAATTAATTACATAATCTATACTTTTACAATTCGTTTTATGACAATCAACCTGATAATCATCGTATTGAGACTTTTTATGACAATCATCCCGATAATCATTATGTTGAGGCATTTTATGACAATCAACCCGACAATCATTATGTTGAGACTTATGACAATCATTATGTTGAGACTTATGACAATCATTATGTTGAGACTTATGACAATCATTATGTTGAGACTGATGACAATCATTATGTTGAGACTTATGACAATCATTATGTTGAGACTTTTTATGATAATTATCTTCATCACTGCTACTAGAGGTCTCGCTGTCTTCATGAAAACATTTTTTTGTATTTTTAAAATGCTTTTTCATCTATATATTATACATAAACTATATTTGTCGCAAAAATAATAATGTTACATTATTATCATTATTAATTATTAAACACTTATTTAAAGGTCAGTAGGATTAACTTTACATCTTCCTTCATTAATCTTGTAAGTGCTGCTCTCCTTCACCATATCCCATTCAGCCGCTTCGTCGGGTCCAATGGGATTTCCATTAATATCACAATCGCTAGGATCAAATGTGCGTTCGAAGGTGGTATCCATTAATCCAACATGACGATGCTTCTTTTGTTGATAAATGGCATCATCGGTCCTATATGTGAATTGAATGATTTTACGAAAACCACATTCAATGTCACCGCCCGCAAAAACATTAATATTACCAGTATCAAACTCAAACCCTTTAATCGGACAGTTGTAGTCAATATTAGGGAACTGAAGTTTTAACGCCTGTTTAAATGTGCCTGTAATATCCTTACAAATAGTAGGACCTGAAACAAATACGTTTTCTATCACAAGACCTTGTTCTTCAAATATAAAAATTTTCCCGCAAGCTTCAAGATATTGTTTGGTTTTAATGACATAGTCATGAACGCTACGGACGCATTTCCAATCTTCGACTAAACAGGGGTCTGTAACAGGAAATGTCTCTTTGGGTTTTAAATATTTTGCGATGGGATTAGCACCATTGGGGGTTGTTGTAGTAAAAAAACTATCAGTAACAACTTGCGTTATTACTTCGTCTTCATGTGGGGGAATGGAATTATCGTGCATATTTACCATTGTATAATAAAGTGTAATATTATTTTAATTACAAAATTTATAATGATTAACGTTTCTTTCTAGTATAACGATTCTTTTTTTGTAAAAACATTTTTAAATCATCTTCGATCGAAATAAAATGATCAACCATTGTTTTATAAAAATCACGAAATTCACCTTTTCGCTGTTTCATATCTTTCAACGTAAACCATTGGATCTCAATTTTTTCAAACAATTTACTGTCATTTAACATAATTTTGTTCATTTTGTTCCATAAAAACATATGATTCCGATTGTAATATTTTGGTAGATTTTCATCATAAGGTAAATAAAACATGTGAACATGATATGTGCCAATTAAAACATGATGTGTTCCTCCATTTTTCTTAATTAATTTGCGTAATTCCTTTTTATTTCCCAGGAATCCCGTTAGTTCTTCTGAACCTTCACGTAACGCACCTTGAAACGGTGATTCGCCTTTTTCTAAACCTCCTCCAAAGTCGGAAAACCCTTTTGCACTGTCCTCCATTGGATTTTCTTTTCCAAATAAAAAACATAACTCACCTTTTTCATTTAACGCAATTGGTAATATACTTCCAGCAACCATATCTATTCTATATTTAGAATTTATAATATTCCATTTTTAGTTATTATACGGAATTTATAATATTACATAAATACAATTATGAAAGTTGCTCTATGTTTTTGGGGAATAACCCGAAGTTTAAAATATACAATTGAAAGCATTAAAAAACATATTTTAGATCCACTCGAAAACGACAATATAGAATATGTCATTTTTGTACATACATTCAAATTTAACAGTCCTTATATTAATCCTCGCGCCCAAGAAATATATGTTAAACTCGATTTCGATGAATATAAGTTATTAAATCCAGATTATGTTCAGATTGACGATCAAGATGAAATAAAACGACAAATAGACATTTCGAAATATCACACAATGCCTGATCCATGGGAGTCAAATTATATATGTGTAGACAATTTTGTTTGTGCTATGTATTCAAAAAAACAATTAGGTTTAATGGTAAAAAATAGCGGTTTAGAATTTGATTATATCATGTATTTACGACCAGATATAAAATTCATCAATTCTTTTGATGTTCGCTATTTTTCTATTACAAAAAAACAAAACGTATGTACACCCAATTTCCATTTATTCCCAAAACTTAACGATCGATTTTGTCTTTTACAAACATGTAATCTAGAACTGTATAGTAAACTATTCGATGAAATGTATGAATTTAGTACTATATTTCCCCTTCATTCTGAAAAATTTCAATATTATGTTATGACGCGTAAATATAAATGGTCAATACGATATATTCCTATTCATTTTCATCGTGTTCGCGCTTCAGGTGAAGAATTGAAAGATACTGCTCAATATTATCACCAATTAAATAAACAACAATTCTCACTCAACCGGAACAATCCAAACAAAAATACAAAACAACCTGAACCCACTAAATCAATGAAGAAAATCAAAGGAAAATCCAAACCTCCAATGTTTGTAATGAAAGACGCTTTATAAAATGATCTTTTTTACAGTGCTTTCTACATACGAATCTTCACTTAATTCAAATGATTTGAATATATTATCAGGTATATTATAGTCCTTGTCGGGTATAGAATGATAAAATGATTTCACTAATTCGTTCGTCTTTATTCGATCAGCATTAAACGCAGACAAATAAAGACCATCTAACGATTTAACGCGTGATAAAGCAACATATGTTTGACCACACTCAAATATTTGACTTCCAACGTCAATTGATGCCATATTTAACGTTGCTCCTTGAATTTTATGGATTGTTAATGCCCACGCCAAAGTTAATGGAATTTGTCCAACGGCAATGCTAGGATAATCTTCCGATTGACGGTATTGTATGGGAATTTGTTTTTTAATACCATTAACAAACGTTACTTCGGGAATAGGACCCTTTTCTGTTTCAAGTATATCTGTAATAATCCCTTGGGACCCATTACATATACCATTATCCATGTCTAAATTTGTTGTACACATAACCACCGCACCCACCTTCAAGAATAAAATATCCGGATATGACGATGAATTCATTAACTGGCGAATTTCAAAATCCTTCATTGCTTGACTCAAATTACCACATTTCATCAAATGATTCACCGAAATTGCTTGATTATTATCTAAATAAGTTTTACACTGTAATTTGGAAATATATGGAAATTGAACACATTTACCCTCCAATTGTGAAAACATTCTTTCATTCAATTGATCTGTTTTGTATCGTGTAGGATACAATTTCGTAGGTACAATTCCATTATATTTTGAAGCATCAAATTCGCGATTTACATATGTTTCCAATAGCGCACTATTTTCGGAACTTAGTTCTGCCTCACGTATTTGTAGTAAAACCTCCTTATATTTGGGGTCATCTTGACGGAAAATCGTCTTCAATAATACAACATTATCCAAAGGGAATAATTTGGACCATAATGGCGATTCAAAACAAAATTTTTCACTATTTATATCTTCGTGTGAACCGACAGGAGGAAGTTGGTAAAAGTCTCCTACGAAAACAACTTGTATTCCACCAAAAGGTCGACTATCAAACTGCGCCCTTTTGGCAATTTCATTCAATACGTCAAAGACTTTCAATGACATCATAGAAACCTCATCAATAATCAAGACACGAACTGACCGCCAATTTGCTTTATTTTTCTTATATTTTAATGCGGTTTCAACGATCTTTGAATTTTCGCCTTTACATAAGCGAATGCCACTCCACGAATGAATTGTACGCGCGTTACACATTTTGGGTAGTAAAATTGTTGCGCATCCAGTAAGGGCGCACACTTGATGTTTGATATTGGATTGAATACAATGTTGAACAAAACATTCTATTAATTTCGTTTTACCAGTTCCACCGGGTCCACTTAAGAATACATTTCCACCACGTTTAAATAAATCCAACGCATATTTCTGTTCTGTTGACAAAGTTGATAAATCCATAATTATATATTTATCAACTATTATGTTTATATGTTTCATTCAATTTTATTATACATGTTCTAATTCCAAACAAAAGGAAAAATCCAATCCGTTAAAATCCATAATACGACCAAATTCGTCTACCATGCGTACATTCATACGCTGAATATTGACCAATTCACCGTAAGTGCGCATATCAGAAACCATGTGGTCACCACATTCAGCATGAAACATGGTAGGAAAATTGGTTGAAGAAAACGCATAATCTTTATAATTTGGTGTAATTCTCGCTAAAATTTGCTGACTGGACAATTGCGAATTTCGCGAAAGTCCAAGAAAAGAGTGAGGATTGCCATTTTTAAATTCATCCAAAACTAGATACAAATATTTGGGTCCATTAATATCTACGACTGCTTCTCCTACAATCGATCCGCCACTTATAATATCATAAGACGGCAAACGAAATCCTAGAACCCAACCCAATTTAGACATCAAACTTTCACTTGGACTTGATCCTCCTTCTCCGTTTACACAATCTACCTTATCAAATTCAATGCGAACATTTACACTGGAATTGTTTCTTAATGTTATTTTTCGTGTTGAACTGTCGTAAGTAAACACAATATTATTGTAACTATTCCATCCAGTTGCACCTAATTTTTGATTGATTACATCTAAAATGGATTCGGTATTCCAGGGTGCCGAAGTTTCTTTGATTGAATTATATTGTTGATTATCCAATACAATCGTTTCTGAAACAATAGAAGTAGAAGTAGATGCCGATGTATTAATTAATTGAAAACTATTATTTCCCAATTGTGATGAAATATTATAATAAGAAATAGGAAACTCAACTGATCTTGCTGTCATACTTCGAATGCTATTTACACGTTCCGGAAGAGAAATATTATAATTTGCTATATTACTTGTATCATATTGATCACGGAATCGTGTATCAACTGTTAAATACTTATATTTTGTCGGTTTTGCTACATCAGTCATTACCATATGACTTCCATGTTGTGTAACACTAGGTTCTAAAAACAATTTTTTATCATCAAAATATCGACTCATTTGTATTTATTCTATATATTTACATAGTAAATTAAACCTATCTAATTGACCATAACACTCTAAACCCCTGTTTCATATGTTCCATTGTTAATTTTCATTTGTTTGGTTAAAAACATGCGACCTTCATGAAACAATGTTAATGACACAATTGCTTTTGTCATTCCTAGACCTTGTCCTCTAAAAATACCTTTCATTCCGAATTGGGACATGTCTCTTACTAACTCTTTCAATGCGTCTTTCACACCAATCGAGTTTCCCTTAATCGAACTTGTCTGCATAATCACTTCCAATCGCGACAAAGGATTTGTACCAATTGTCTATATGCGGTTAAAGGATTGTCACCCAATGTTTGTATTGCTGAACCACCCAAATAACAAACGAAGTTTTGAAAAGGAGAAACCCCGTTTTTTTGTACTTCAAAATACGAACTCATATATATATATGAATAAAAATTATTTAAATAATATATAATGATTCATATAAGATGTCAATACCATTTGGTTCAAATATTATTAATGATTTATTGTTAATGGGAGGTGTATTTTTAATATCCATTATTACCACGATTGGTGGTGTAGGTGGCGGAGGATTACTAATACCATTGTATACTTTATCGGGTTCATTTGATTTAAAAACATCCATTCCACTTACCATATTAACAATATCAGGTGATACATTAGTACGTATTTATTACTTATATAATAAACCTCATCCTCTTAGCGAAAGTCGTGATATTATTTATTTTTATCCGTTATTACTTATAACATTATTTGACGCAAATACTTCTTTTTTTGGTGTTATATTATCAAATTATACGCCTGATATTGTCACAATATCATGTTTGATTGGCATTTTGTCAATTACGTTTTATAAATCCATTCACAAAGCAATTGATACTTATATAAAAGAAACAGAATTTTTAAACAATCAAAATAGTAATTATACATTAGTAATTATTGATGGAATTGGAGAATATTTTAAATTAAGTGAAATAAAAAAACTGATTATTGGTGAAGATATTGATATTCAAATTTCACCAAATGGTGATGACCCTGTTATAATTGATAATATTGAAGTCATAATTAAAACCGATGATGAAAAAGAAGAACATAATGAAAAAATTGAAAAATATGGCGATTCACAACGAGACAAATACTATTGTACAGGTATTATGGGGTTTAATATTGGGATATTATCAATTTTTAGTATTACACGTGAATTTTTTAATGTATGTACATATACGTATTGGTTACATGTTGCGGGTCAGTTTATAACCACATGTGGACTCGGTTATTACACAATAAACTATATTATTACAGACTATAACAAAAAACGTAATAGTCAGTATATATTTATTAAAGGGGATATTGTTTGGGATGATAATATAATAAAAAATTTTATATTAATTGGTTCTTTTACAGGGTTTATATCTACTTATATTGGTATTGGCGGGGGCATGTTAATTACACCAATCATGATTCAAGTTGGAATGATTCCGGAAGTTGTTGTTGCTACAAGTTCGGTTAGTACATTATTCTCTTGTATTATATCTACTATCAATTATTATTCGTCAGGTGATTTACCTATATTATATGGACTCACATTTGCCGGGTCAAGTGCGCTAGGGTCATATTTTGGAATACATGCTTCAGATTATATTTTACAAAAATATCAAAAACAATCCATTATTATTTTTATTGTAGCACTCATTGTATTTTTAAGCATTATTTTACTAACTGTCAACGCAATTGATAGTAAAATGTTTGATAATAGCGATTTTAACGATATTTGTATTGAATAATTAATAAACAATGAAATAGGGATTCAATAAATTTTCCTTATTATATTGAAGTTCAGTTTCATTATGATAATTTAATACTTTACCACCCGCATATTTTACAACAGCATGTGCAGCACATGTGTCCCATTCACTTGTAGGAGCAATTCTTGGATATACATCCGCCTTATTATCAGCAATATATAAAAGTTTAATACTACTGCCTGTTGATATAATAATCGGATCTTCTATTTTATCGATAAAATCCTGTGTTTCTTTATTTAAATGAGATAATGAAGCAACTATGCGACTGTTTTTTTTCATATAATCTTTATCATTGTCTACAAGTAAAGTTTTTGTATTGTTCTCGTGAAATTTATAACTACCTTTATTTTTTATTCCATAATAAATTTCCCCAGTTACAGGAATACTTACTATACCAAAAACGGGTACTCCGTTTTCAGTTAAACCAATATTTACAGTAAATTGTCCATTCTTTTTAACGAATTCTTTCGTTCCGTCTACTGGATCGACCAACCAACACCATTTTTTGCTTTTACGTAACTCATAATCCTCATTTTTATTTTCCTCACTAATAATGACAATATCATTAGGTTCTACATCCTTATTTTCAACTAACTTTGTATTTAAATTATCTAAATGTTGACAAATTATTGAATTACATGACTTATCGGCAATAGTCAATGGAGATTCATCGTCTTTGTAATCAACGTCAAAATCAGTATAATAAATAGATAAAACTGTTTCATTGCACTTTTGTATTAATTGAATAAATTCATCCACAAATTCTGTTCTTTGGAAAAACATTATATAATTTCATTCGAAATTATATAATCCCAATATTTTAATTATTCAATCTGCTGCGCGGATTAAATTCTTCGTCGGTTAGATCAAATTTTTAGATTTAAGATAGTTAATAAGTAATTCAATATTTTCCTCCATAGGTGCTCCTCCGTCTAATGTAAGTTCACAGTTGTTAGGTTCATCAAAAGGAGAACTTATACCAGTGAATTCCTTAATAACACCCTTACGAGCCAATTTATAAAGTCCCTTTACATCTCGTTGCTCACATGTTTCTAATGATGTTTTTACAAAAACTTCAATATACTCACCATTTGCGCTAATAAGATCGCGATTTATAACGCGATCTTTTTCAAAGGGAGCAATATTTGCTGCTATAGAAACCCCTCCATGTTTTACTACTTCAGAAGAAACATAACCAATACGCTGAATGTTAATACTTCGGTCTTTTTCACTAAACCCTAATCCCTGTGATAAATGAAGTCGAACAATATCACCGTCTAAATAGGTAATTGTGCGGTTGGTCAATTCTTGTAATTTACTAATCATGAAATTAGCAATGGTAGATTTACCACTTCCAGACAATCCAACAAAATATAAACAAAATCCTTTTTGTTGTGTTCCTTTGAAGGTAGATTCTAATATTTTAATAACCTTTGGAAAGGAAAACCATGTAGGAATAGGTTCTCCTTTAGCCAACATATTACGTTGTTGTGTTCCAGAAATTGTTTTAACATCGTATTTTTTATCATCCACTTTATCAATAGGTAAATATGTACCCTTCTGTTCGTCCTTTTCATCTTTAGGTAAAGCATATACAATCAATTTGGATGTAATCACTTCAATTCCAATTTCTTTTGCGTGTTTTACTAGTAAATCTTGTGCGTCATAAGGTCCATAGAAATCATCTCCATTTTCCTTCTTATAAGAAGGTCCTGCGTGATCACGACCCACTACAAAATGAGTACATCCATAATTCTTACGAATTTGAGCGTGCCATACTGCTTCTCTCGGACCAGCCATGCGCATGGAAAGTGGTAATAAACTCAATAACGCACTACCTTTCTCATAATAATCCATTAATTCAACATAACATTTAACACGTGTATGATAATCAATATCACAATCTTGTGTAATACCAACTACAGGATGAAGCAATAATTTACAATCTTTACCACCCATCTTCATTGCGTATTTTGTTAATTCATAATGAGAGCGATGCATAGGATTGCGGGTTTGAAATCCAACAATTTTAGTCCACCCATTTTGTCTAAAATACTCCTTTGTCTCTGAAGGCGTAAAACGGTGTTGCTGAAAATCGTAATGAGGAGGCAACTTAAAATCAACGATAGGTCCACCAATATTGTAAATAAAACCATTTTCTTTGTATTGGTATAAAATCTTCACATAAGGATGGTTTGTATCATTCGCACCATATACATTAACAGATTCTTCTGAAATATCAGATTTATAAATAGATTTATGATCACTAATGTCCATAATGCCTAATGGCAAACCAGTTTCATGTTTCAATACGACATAATTACTATGTTTCAGTTCTTGTTCTTGTTCTTCGTTGATACATAATGTAATTGGCATTGCCCATAGTTGTCCGTCATGTAATCTCATGTGACTTACTACCGAAGTATAATCATACTCATTCATAAATCCCTTTAATGGTGCAAATCCACCATTTACTAAAAGTTCAAAATCACATAACTGTTTTTTATTTAACGTAATACTTGGGTATTGTAAGCATTTTTCTTCAAACGTCATTGATTTTGACATATATATTTTATTAGTAGACATTATATTTTACAAATATAATACAAAATTGAATTGCTATGAAACATAACAACTTGTTATAGAAAAATGAATACCAACGAAGAAATAAACGAATTCTTTCATAATAGCACGTCTTATACAAGACAGAATGTTTTATTAGATGAACTCCAACGCCAATTACAATCGATACAAAACGTTGTATATTCATTACAAGAAAAATGTACAAAACAGCAGCAGCAGATTGATGAATTGAAAAAGGAAAAGCACATGAGTTTGTCGAGAAAGCGCAAAATTATTTTGGAATATATTAATAAACCATTCTGGCCTAAACCATCAATCACGTTTGAAACATGGATTCGTAACATTTCAGTTAATGAGCAAGATTTAAAACATATGTTTGAACATGATCTGGTGAATGGAACGAAACATTGTTTGGAAAGATATAGTAACGTTCCTTTGCTTCCAATTTGTTGTTTTATTCAAAAACCAAATACGATTTATATTTGGAGTAATGATCTAAGTGAGCAACCCAAGTGGATTATACTGGATTCAAACAAATATGAAGCGTGGTTAAATCGTATGAGTCATCACTTTCTTCAAACATTCCTCCAATGGCAAATGGACAATAGTGAAACTCTCCAATCCAATGAAGTCGAAAAAGAGAAAAATATCAGCTATATGCACAAAATTAATGGATTAGGTGATAAATATGAGAAAAAACGTCATTTACAGTTACGTAATTGGATTTATGATACATTTTCAAGAGAATTTGAAATACAAGAATATGTGTAAAACCCAACAAAATTGAATGTTTCTTTTGATTTTTTAACGATTTAAACACAAGTATTGATAATAGTATAATGTCATTCAACCCTCCCGACCACTTAGCAAAACTGAATCCTCATCCTCGCGATGAATTCATCACTTTTGATGAAGGACCTCACATTTACACCGTCCATGGCGACTCCAGTTTCACATCAGTGACTACATGGAATCACAGTCACTTCCCCGAGTTCAACAGTGGCAAAATTATCGATAATATTTTAAGAAGTAAGCGTCGTAACGATCCCACTTACAAATATTATAACAAAACCAAAGAGGATATTCAAGAAGACTGGGATAAGAATCGTGATCAAGCAGCTGCTGCCGGAACTAAAATGCACTACGACATTGAGTGTTATTATAACGCAATGGAGGTAAACAATGATAGTATCGAATATCAATGGTTTACACGATTCGTCAAAGATTTCCCCGAACTGAAACCATACCGTACCGAATGGATGATTTATTACGAAGAACTCAAATTGTCAGGGTCAATTGATATGCTGTTCGAAAACCCCGACGGCACACTCCAAATCTATGATTGGAAGCGCTGTAAAGAAATCAGTTACGATAGTTCTTTTGGGAAAGCAGCAACCCGCGAGTGTATTAAACACCTTCCTGACACTAACTTCTGGCATTATTCACTACAATTGAATGTGTATAAGAAGATTTTGGAATTGAAATATGGAAAAAAAGTGACGGGACTCTATTTGGTCTGCCTTCACCCGGATAGTACATACAAAACATATGATCGCATTAGTGTCCCTATTTTGGAAAAAGAAATAGGCGATTTGTTTGAATTTCGTAAAACTCAAATAGCATAATTTCCCCCCTATAAGTATAATGAAGTTTTTAGCCCTTATTGTAAGATATTTAAATGAACCCTTTTTTGATGAATTTGTAGAATATTATTTACGCGAAGGCGTGGATACTATATTTGTGCTTTATGATACTGATTCCACTATACCTATTTCTTATGAAACGCAATTTAATCCCAGAGTTGTGGTTATAGAATCAAGAAATTTTAAAAAACGACAAGTCCAAGACACAAACCAAGTTTTTTTAAAACACATCAAACATAAATATACATGGGTGATTTTTGTAGATTGTGATGAATTTATTAGCACCATTAAACATAAAGAAACCACCATACGTGAACAATTGGAACATACATATTCACAAGTCGATTGTGTTCAAATTCCATGGGTTATGATGTCTTGTAATAATAGAGAAAAAGATCCATCATCTATTTTACAACATTTAACAACTCGATGGAATCATAATTTAAAACATCCACATCCACATAAATGGGAAAAAGGGCGATGTAGATTTAAAGAAATTGAAGTAAAAACCATTTCCAAATGTGCCAAAATAGATGGATTATTATTACATCATCCAATTGGAAAACAACTTATTACCATGGAATCGGTCCATAACCAACATATACAACTTAGTCCATTTTTCAAACATTTTCGAGAGGAACATATTCAAACTGCCAATATGGTTTGTTTTCATTACCGTATTTTTTCATTAGAATCCGCAAAACGTAAAATGTTACACAACAAATTAGATGGGTATAAACCGCAAAATCTACAATATTTATTACAAAGTGATCATTCTGAAATAAACGATCAATTTATGAAAGAAAAATCGATTGAACGATTCGGTAAAAAATGAAATAAAAACATCTAATTATGATTTAGTAGATGTTTACCGCAAAACATTATGGAAAAATATTATTTGGCGTTTGTTCGTCTGTTATTTTTATAGGAATAGTTTCTCTTGGATCTAGATATTATCATTTACCAAAACCTACTATACAAAATACAGTAATTGAAAAAGAAGAAGAAGAAGAGGACGAAAAAGAAATATATATTGAAAAACATCATCAACGGTTCTTGAAGTCTTATCATTCACATATTGATTATAATGAAAATATTCAAAAGGAGTTTTATTTAAAAGAAGAATATGACAACCTTATTGTTCAACCTAATAATATTTTAGAATCCTCGTGGAAACGGCGTATTTTGATAGAACCTACTCCGTTTGGTAATATTATTATGTTTTATAATTCTTATAAACAGGGATTTTCGTATTATTGTGATGTAAATATTCCGTATCCTATATTGAATAGCGTTGCGATGAAATATGTATTAAAATATTTTTGTCGCGACTTTTTTATCGATAATTCTATTGTACCTATGACAGCGTCCTCCCCTTTTTTACACATACATGAAATTGAAAAACGAAAGGCAAAAAATAAAAAAATTGATGTAGCAAATGGACCATTCGCAAAATTGAAAACATACAAACCCGAACCCAAGAAAACAATCGGAAAAGATGGAACGAAACAAACAGAAGAAAAAACGGAGGATTTTATAAAAAACAAATTTATTGGATGTGGAAAAATATACCATTTTTCACCATTACAACATGTTTCCCAAAAAACAGTCAAGAAGGATATTCCGATTAAATATAGTTCTTTTAAACAATGGCACAATCCTGAACGGTTTGAATTAATTCCCTGATTCTTTATATTTTTTTAACCATTCTTTAAACCCTATGCTTTTTTCCAAACTAAATGAAGATCCTAGGTGCTCTTTTGCTATGATATATCCTTGTTTTTCCATTTCATTCAGACTCTGAACGTATTTTTCTTGTATTTCGTTGATAGTTTCCATTGTTTTTATAACAAATCCTTTATTTATGTTCGTTTTTCAATTTTATATGAATCGAATAATGGAGTTGTACTTTAGCAAATATTTGGTGTTTTTCGTGTTTATAAAATATCCTTTTAATATAATTAAGAATCATGGGAAAAATGACATATAAGAGAAGAAAAAATGTTAAAAAACAAAGTTTTAAAAAAAGGAAAAATAAGAAAATGAAAGGTGGTGATGCTACTGATGAAACTGCTAATGCTGAAACTGCTACTGATGCTACTGATGCTACTGCTGCTACTCCTGAAGTTGCTGCTACTGCTGCTACTCCTGAAGTTGCTGCTACTGAAACTTCTGCTGTCCCTTCTGAAGGTGATGCTGATCCTGATACTGCTGCTAAAACTGACGAAGGTGCCCCGGAAAGTGATGCTACTGTTGCTGATGATCCTCCTGAAGTTGCTGAAGGTGCCCCGGAAAGTGATGCTGGATATGTACAATTTTTGGAAGAATTAAAAGAAAATCCTGGCAAAATTCTTCGTAAAAAGGTGTATGTGTGGCACGATGTAAGCGAAATTTATATATATAATACTGCTGCGAACAAATGGGAAAATAAAATAGATGATGTTACTGAAGATGCTAATACTACTCCTGATGCTGCTCCTCCTGCTGCTCCTACTCCTGCTGCTAATACTACTACTGAAGGTGCTGCTAAAACTGATGATAATGCTGATGATGCTGCTAAAACTGCTGTTGTTCATGAAGGTGATGCTAATACTGGTGATGATACTGCTGCTGCTGCTTCTGTTGTTCATGAAGGTGATGCTAATACTGGTGATGATACTGAAACTGCTGTTTAAACTGATACTCCTTAATCAAATATTTATTCTTGATAAATAAATATTTAACATCCAAATGGTGTAGAAGAGGGTTTTGTGTTCATTTCCTTTTGAAATTCTTCATCCACCAATATACATTGGTCATTTGTGTTTGAAACATATTCAGATTGATCAATTGGACCAACATTTTTTGTAAAATTATCTATGCCAGCCTTCATTGATGTTCGTGTTTTAAACAAATCGCAACTCAAATTACACGATTGCTTAGGAATAGAAGGGCATTGTCTGGTTGTGGCATTCAATGTTTTCTTCTTTATGCGGTTAATATATTCCCCTTGCTGATTTAAATTGTGATTTACATCAGGTTTTACACTAGTGTAAGGTGCGGGACGACGAATCCATCTATATTTCATGTCCAACATTCCGTCGGTGCTTACAACAGATGATTTCACAACTTCATTATTGTTAGTACATGGTTCCAAAGGTTTTACGATTGACATATTGTACGTTCCACAACAACCACCATGACCACGAGGTGTAGCTCCTCGATGAGGAGTTTTGATTAAAGATCGTGATATAGAAGTTTGTCCGACCCAACCTTGATTACGAAACCCTCCGTTTATCGAAAATTGTTGTACATTCACACTCATATTATTATATTTGGCAGCAGTTTTTTTCTTTAGAGCAACAATGGACATTATATATACATGTCACATAATAAAATACACAAAACATTATTTCCCATGTAAATTTTTGGCAATTTGAACCAGGTTTTCCATATGTTCTAAATTAGTCATCAATAATTCATCAATATTCTCGATATTTATTTGGGGTTCTTGGACATTTTCCTCATTGATCGATTCTTCGATTGTATTATTGTCCAAGACATCCTTATTTTCACTGTTTTCTGTGTTTTTTAAGGAAAAGTAAGTGTTTATTTTTCGCATCTGCGAAATGTCACAATTTTCAGTGTTTTTTTGTTGTAAAATTTGTTCAAGTTCTTGGACTTTTAATTCGAGAGTTTGGAATTTCTCTATAAAATATTGTGTGTTGTCCAAGAAATTTACCAACGGAATCGAACCATTTCCGTCATTTTTTAATAATTCTACCAAAATGTGTATATTTGGAAGAACATCGTTTTTGATCTCTTTTTGAAGGTCCATTTATTTAATTCTATAAATTAAATAAGTGAAACAAACACAAATATTTTAAACCAAATATTCATCTTCCTCGGTTTAAATGCCTTTCATATTATATAGATACTCGAATACAAGTGAAAAGGACCAATTACTACCATTCAAATTAATTACATCCCCGTGATCATTTAACAATTTGACATTTACTTTACTAATGTTTACCGGACCGAAATATTTTCGATCATTGTCTTGGAGTGTACCGCCATATTCCGTAAATACTTCACCTTGCTTCAATCCCGAAACCTTAATTGGTATTAAAGCAAACATATCTTTTACAAAAGGTGGGTCAGAATATATTCGTGTTGATTGTTTAACAATATTATCTGCTGCTATGATATTTGCCGCGTACAATTGATTTTCGGTTAAACCCATTCCTGGTTGTACGGAATTAAAAATAGACGATTGATTTCGACCGGTTAATGGATCACAAATTCGCGTTGCACTACTGGAATATAGGGGTCGGGTTGCGTTTGGATTGTCACGAACACCTGTAATAAGTCCATCATTCAAATGATTTTGAGTATAATCGTTCAATATTAAATACAGATTTTTAAACAGATATAAATCCAATGTCGAATTTCCCAATAATGTAATAATATTACTACTATTATCGTGTGTGTAATCATAATTTGTAACCAACAAATTGTTGTCGGGAAAAATGGGGTTTAAATATACAGTGGGAATATATCGATATCCTAATATCCAACCCAAAGTTACATCCCACGTGGTGGCTTCAAACGAATTCGTATTCACTGATTTAATATTTAAAGTTGCTGCCTCGTCATCGTAAAATTTTAAAATATAATCTTCTGCTGTATATACTTTATTAATATTCATTTGCATAACAGAATTTTCGTTTCCTGTATTATCAAAATAAGAATATATAATAGAATTTTCTGTTTTCGATTCAGCACGAAATTTCGTATTTATTTCGTTGTACAAATAGTAAAGTGGATATATACCAGCAGATATTTCAATGTTAAGTTTTTGCACACCATTAGCGTCACTAAGACCCTTTACATTGGATTGTGGTATGAAAGACATTTCATTATTTTTTTCATGTAATACAGTTACTTCTGAACCTGACACATCTTCTATATTTGACTCATATACAAACAATGTTTTACTTATATCATACATAACATCACGAGATCCAGTTATTTCAGTTCCGGTTGGTTCTGATAATAAATTATAACTATTATCGGTAAAACCCAAATACGCGTTCCACATACTGTTTGATGTAATACCTGGATTACTCGATGTTTGTAAATCTCCACTTAAGTCGAGACTGTAACGTATATTATCATTTGAATCTACCCAATCATTACTATAAGATGACGAGGCATATTCATCGGAGAATACAATATTATAATCTTCTTGCGTTAATTTGTTGTTTACTTCTGGAACGAATACCCAAGATGCGTCATATATATATATTTTACTATTTTTCATATTTAATCCGTTTAATGCCACGTCACTCGAATCAGTTAGTCCTTGTATTGACGAAAATGTATTATTTATCATATTTTCCAATAATTGTGGTGTTCTATACACACCTTCTTTGAATACTATTGTATAATCAGGCACAGTTGAAATTCCTATATCTGTATATCCATTACCCACATCTTTTGCTTTTACAACAATTTTATTATTTACCGAAGAAATTAAAAACGGAAAACTTAATGATCCATTTCTATGTAATGCGTTGACTGGAGTTGAAATATCGTTAAAATTATTAACGGGTATATTCATTATGGTTCCTGTACCAAATGATATATCCGAGTATGCTACAATTTCGTTTGAAGATATGTTATAACCAGGGATAAAATTGTAAGAACTATCATTTAAACCTAACGAATGTCCCACTACTCCTTGACCAAAAAAACTATCAGATAAATCGAAAATATAATTTGTTTCGTCGAAATAAGTCAGTATATCAAACTGCATTCTACATTTATTTTCACCAACATCATAAAATGCGTTCGCATTTACATATCCATTCGAAATATCATACCCATTGTGATCTTTAATATTCCTTAATTTTGTATTTATTTCCGAATTTTTAAATGTGTCATTATATCCATAAACACCTATTAAATTATTTAACGTATATCCGTCAGGGTAACCAGAGACGACATCATTATCAATTGTCATATAACGATTGTTGTAACTATTATCATAAAAAGGTTTTGTACATTGTAGCAACATGGATGGGCTATTACTAGTATAAGCGTCAATTGAATATAATGTATTTATAGGTTCATTTTCAGAACGTACTGAATTGGATTGTGTAAAAATAGTATTTTCATCAAACATAAAACATGAATTATTTCCCGTCCATAATGGACCCTGCCATTTCTGCACTCTTATATCTTGTGACAAATTATTCAATACTTCATTTTCATCTGGAAATAAAATCACTTGTTTTTTATTTTTCTTTTTGATTGTTGTAAAACGACTCAAAAGTGTTCGTAATTGAAATCGCTGTAACGTGGTAATTGTATCATCTGCGTTTGAAAAGGATATATCATATTGATTCAAAGAAGCATTTGAACTCAAAAAATCACTATTTAGTAAAGAACGATTGATTGCTTCTAATAATGTTGGACGCGTATATAATCCGGATACATCGCCAAATTCTATTGTAAATTTTTCAAGTACATTGGATGATGTATCTGGGGCAGTAGAATATATATTTGGACCATCATAAGTACAAATCGTAAAATAATTATTGCCAACAACATTATTGGAAGGATCATTAATAACCAAATAAAAGGATGCGTTTGGATCAAATTGATTATATGTAACAGAAGATGGGTCTGAATTTTTACCCGTCGCATTATAAGAATATTGATAATTGGAATAAATACTTTCCAATGGATACGCATGAGGGACACTGTCATAACTAGACACAATCGATGTATCTATATTTGAACTTGAATATTTTGGAATTACTAGATCACCATAACCCAAAAATCCGGGTATAGATTTATTAGCATCATTTCCAAATGTGTTTGTTGATCGATTGAAATATAAATAAAAATTTGGTTCATTGTATACTTGTTGTAAATCGAGTATTAATGTTGTTTTCGATGTTTCCAAATCATATACTACACCCGTTGTTCCGAAATTAATATCAGGATTTTCAATTTTAACATTTTCAATGGATTCATTAATTGCGTTTATTAAACCGTTTACGTCGTACGCACCTGGAGCAATACCTATCGTTAGATCATATACTCCGCGAATACCATCAGCATTTCCTATCAATTGAAAATAATTTGCGTTGTATACATTGCTAATATTATACCATGTGTATGGAATGCTTACAGAATGTAATCGTAATGAGACAACATTGTGCAGTGTTTCTGACAAATTAATAATATAATCGGTCGCAGAAGGATAATTGGTATAATTTCTAAACTGACTGTCCAATTGTAATACGCGTTTTTGTGTTTCTTTTAACAAAGGATTCAATTGACTTGAACCATAGTCTAATGTTGTAGTTTGTACTAGGTTCGTGTCTGTTTCTCCTTGATCAGTTATTTCATTTTTCCCAAAAACTTTTTTATAATCAGATAATTCCTTAATTTGTGGTTTACTGTGTTCTGCCGTATCTCCATTTTCATCTTTATCTATCATTCCTTCAATTATATCATCGCTTTCAAAAAAATGACTATATACGTCTTCAAAAAAACTCTTAATTTGCGTTGCTTCTTTATTTTCAACAGAACTATATTTATCAATTGACAATAATACCTTGGCTTCCAGTTCTCTATCTGATGGATTATTCAAATCCAACATAGCATATAATTCATCATCGCTATATTGTGTTACATCGTATAAATTATTGGGTTCTTCCATTAAAAAGAATGTATAAATTCCATTTATATTATTTTATTGGAATTATACCATTTGATTTATTATTTCATACGCATTTTAAACATATGAGTCATAAAATCTACTAAATCAGGTTTCCCTAATTCTTTTGATCGGGTTGACATTTTAAATAGCATATCCACAGGAAACGCTTTTATACCCGACAGTCGCTTTTGATGCCTTTTTCCCGTAAAACATAATATATCAAATACCTTCATTATTTGCTCTTCTTCTTCATTCATATCATTTCGATCAATACGGGTTTTCCCCAAATATATATATCGATTATATTCCGGATTTTCATATACATTATATTGTTTGCTTCGTAAAACGGGTTGGTTTCTTATCATTCCTATACCCATTATTTTATTTTCACTATTATTCATTTCTAATACTAATAAAACATCGTCACCTGTAAATGAATTTGCTGTCTTAATTGGAACACCATACGCACAACCTAACAATGGGTGATGTTTTTCACGGTAAGATTCGTTTTCAATCCACGTTTCTTGATTAAAACGTGTAGTTACAATACGCGGTTTCAATTCATTACAATAACTTCGCAGTTGTTCATTGCTGCGAAGTTCCTTTCTTCGTATGCATTTGGATGATTTTTTATACATATTGATAATTTTTATGAATATAATACATAGTGACGACAATCTTCAATTTTATAATAATTGATAAATCAATTTAAATACAAATTATCTGTACTGCATATAATGTTTAGAACCGAACTATTAGACACTGTGCGCAAAATTTGTTCTCCAGGTAAGGGTATTTTAGCAGCCGACGAAAGTACTGGAACAATTGGAAAACGATTTGACGCAATTAGTGTTGAAAATAATCATGAAAATAGATTTTCTTATCGCGATTTACTATTCCAAACAAGGGGATTAAATGAATATATTAGCGGAGTTATTACGTATGAAGAAACTCTTTTGGATGAAAAAGAGGGAGTAAAACTGATTCAACCATTATTAGACAATGATATTGTTGTTGGTATTAAAGTAGACAAGGGGGTAAAATCATTATATAATCACGATGAAACGGTTACACAAGGAATGGATGATTTGGACATTCGTTGTAAACAATATTATGATGCCGGAGCACGTTTTGCCAAATGGCGCGCTGTATTAAAGATTGATGTCGATAAACATCTCCCTTCCGAGATTTCCATACATGAAAACGCGGTTACTTTGGCGCGTTATGCATCTATTTGTATTCAAAATGGATTAGTCCCTATTGTAGAACCGGAAATTTTAATGGATGGAACTCATGATCTCCAAACATCTCATGATGTGTCTGTTCGTGTTTTGAGCAAGGTATATAGCGAACTGGTTAATCATAATGTGGATATTGATTGTACACTGTTAAAACCTAATATGGTTCGTCAAGGCGTTTCGTGTACCGATGAAATTGATTGGACAAAAGTGGGGTCTTATACAGTTCATGCGTTTCAACAAACCGTTCCAGTTTCCATGCCCGGTGTTGTATTTTTGTCTGGTGGTATGTCCGAAACAGAAGCAAGTGTTGCATTAAATGAAATTAATAAATTCGATGGGATAAAACCATGGCGTCTTACTTTTTCGTATGGACGCGCACTACAGTCCAGTGTTATTACCGCATGGGAAGGTAAGAGTGATAATATTGATAAAGCACAAAACACATTGCTACAATTAGCAAAAAATAATAGTCTTGCGTCGCAAGGTAAATATGATGGTGACGTAGAAGAAGGAAAATCTCTTCATGAGAAAAATTACGTATATTAGATTGGTTATAATAATTGAATTATAAAACATATAAATTCATAATGATATGTTTTATAAATGAGCGAGCATGATATAGAAAATCCACATACTGAAAAAAATGATGATTCCCCATCTTCAGAAAACACTCCAATAATTGAACATGAAGAAATTGACGATGATGATTATTCACAACAAATGGATGATAAACTAAATGAACTTCGTATCGCTTTAAAAGATGTTGTTACAAGTGGAAAAAAAATGGATTTAGTTCATGAAAGTGATAGTCCATTAACTATATCTTATAATAATAGCGATGATGAAGACAATGAAAAACCATGTTTCAAAGAATTGTCTTATATCCAAGTGGTAAAATCACTTGATAAATATTACGATAGTGATGATAAATATTCCAACGAACTAGATATATTAATTACGTTTATGAAAGGGCAAAAAAACTTGTATATACAGTCCCATTTATTATGTAAACGCAAATTACACATGTTAATAATTCCGACAATATTATTATCTACTTTTCTAACATTTTTAACACCATTTACTTCTTCATGCGAACATAATTGGACGGTCATATTAATCGCAATACTTAATGGAATTACTACCGGATTAATTACTCTTATTAATTATTTGAAATTGGAAACATCTACGCAAACATTCTTTAATAGTGCACAGCAATTTGATAAATTAGAAACATCATTAGAATTTGTTGCGAGTAAATTAATGTTTATTGAAGACGAAGACGAAAAATCAAAACTCGTTTATCAACAACTACAAGAAGTAGAATCCAAAATCAATGAAATGAAAGAATGGAATTCTCTCTTCTTACCGGATGAGATTCGTGGTTTATTTCCAATTATTTGCCATATGAATGTGTTTTCTTTTATCAAACGCATTGAGACCAATCGAAAATCCCTTGTAGAGCGGTTTAAAGATGTAAAAAATGAAATTCGCTATATTTTGTATAATAATAATATAAACGAAAGTGTCGAACAGTCCAATCGCATTCATAAACGTCTTCAATATTTAATTGAATCAAAAGAAAGAATGAAACAAACGTTAATCCATTATAAAAACGCTTATAGTTATATTGACGAATTATTTACTATTGAAATAAAAAACGCACGCTTATATACCTTTTGGGGGAGAACAAAACCTTCTATGTGTTATGATAATTCCAACCCCGTGGTTGATAAATATATTCAAGGACTAGTACGATGAAACCACTCTCCAATACTCCTGGTTTTCATAAACGACCTTTATATTTTCACCTTTTGAAAATCTGTCCAATATATACGCACCGTTTTGATTATTTTGATTAATTGTCATTTGAATCAAAATACGCTTATAGTTTTTTTCGTTTTTTAATGGTTTTTCGACGATCTTTTTTATTTTCCCTGCGTTTATTTTACACAATATTTTATATACAAAATCTTTGTTTGTGAAATTTTCTACACGAGGTATACACATAGTTATATCTTTAAACGTCATTTTTTATTGAAACAGTGTGTTCAAAAACATTGTTTCAATTTTATCACTGTACTGTATCACATAAAACGTTTTTTCATTAAGTCATATAGTTAACATACAAGACTCGCGTTAGTAAGAAACAAAGGATTCTGTGCGGTTGTGATACTTTATATTAACCATCGATCTCTTTAAGTAGGTTAGTCCAATTCTGAACAAATATCAGCCCATTTAATAACATTGGGCATAAAATCATCATATTTTTCATTATTTGTAATTACAAATAAATCCTTTACTTTGGATTGTAATTGATTCAAATAAGGTTTAAAATCACCATCGGATGTAATTAATCCGACGATTGATTTATAATCAACGTCCAACAAATCCCGTATTATTATCATATCTGAACGTTCTTTTTTATTATAAGGGTTTGGAACTAAATGTAAATGACATCCGGCATCATTTAATGCCATTTTATTTTTATCATTTAAATTTTGTTCTTCGAAATAACATTTAATTACTATTTTTTTGTCAGCATAAATGGTTTCTACATAGTCTTGTATAATACTAACTAGTTCATAACCACTTTTTCCATTCGGGATTTGCGCATTTTCAATATCCCAAAACAAATAAATATATTCGTTCGATTGCATTTTCTTTATAAATTCAGTCATTTCATTTAACTCATCTGATAATTTATCTATTTTTTTATTTACCTTATCCATTTCTTTCTTTATTGTCATTTAACATATACTATTATTTAAATCCTTTCATAATCGTTTATCTAAACGAAACTTTTTCAAATTATAATTCAAATGATCGAAGAAAATGTGGACGAACTGGATCTTTCTTGGACAAATGAATATTTACGAACACTCCATGGCGGTATTACATATGATAAAGAAGTAATGAATGAAATTAATGTATTTCTTTATTATTCTAATGTCCAAGACGAAATTATTCATAAAATAAAGAAAAGAGTTCCTTTAACAATAAATAACGATTATAATAGTAGTACTTTATTACAAAATGACTTGATTTCATTACTTCAACAATATCGTAATTTAAATAGCAAAAAATACAAATGTGACAGTATAATGAAATTTCATATACGCAGTGATCCGACTACCATTATCGACCATATTGAAAACTCTGATTTTGATTTTCATAAAAAAGAGTGTGTTCAAGTATACAACTTACCTTGTGATATTGACATTCCATTGTCTCTTTTTATTTTTCATTCTATCAATTCTATTCATATTTTGTTTAAAGAACTTGTTCTCGTTGAACCTACCACCCCTTCTATTTTACGAAAAAAACATGGAAAATATACAAAAAAACGTGTTCGTATTGCCGAATTACCCGAAATGCGCAAAACGCGAAAACATTTATAGAAAACCATTTAATCATTTGAAACTATATTCATTAAAATGAATTTCCCAGTTGTCCAAGAAATTGATCCTATGTTACAATATCAAGAATTGTTAGTAGAATTATGGGAAAATATTTGTACGCTTGATTGTAATGATATTGTTCATGTAAAAGATCTGTCGCATCAATTTACACACTTAATGGAATGTCTCCATACAAATATTCCCAAAAATGGGTCTATTTTATATGCGATTTATCAACATAATGTATTTCAATTGTTTTCTTTTATTGCTTATGTTCGCGATATACATAATGAACATGGTTATAGACAACTCACTTATTCGTTGTTGTCAATTAGTTATGATTATGAACCGGAAATGACCAAAAACTGTATTCGAAATATGATTATTGTTAAAAATAGCACATTTCAACATGGTTCATGGCGTGATATTTGTGGATTGTGTAATTATCTGCATGATTACCATAAATTAGGATTTGAACATCCTCTTATTGATTTTTGTATTGAATTTATGAATGAAACATTACATAATGAATGGGTACAATATCAAGAAAATGAAACCTGTCATACAAATGTTGCGAAATGGGTGCCACGAGAAACATCCAAACCCAATAAATGGTTGTTTGAATTGTTAGTTTTACATTGGTCCAAGAAATATACTTGTATTTTAAACAATAATCAAGACAATAAATCTTATTATAAATCGATTTTAAAATGCAAAACTAACTATCGAAAAATGGTTTCAAAATTGACTTCCACAATTGATATTGTAGAACATAAACTATGCGCAAAAAAGGCGGGATCTATTGACCCTTCTCAAATTCCATGTGGAGCATTTTCAAAATATTGGAATGTATTTACGAACCAAAATTACGATTATAAGGAAAAAAATGGCGACTTTCAGAATCGTTTATGTGCGTTTCAAAATAATCACCATATATTGACTTTATCTGATACTCCACATATAAACCACAAAATACGAATGCCATCCTTGTATTTTCCTGAACATATTGATAAATATGTTGAAAAAGCGCTACGCGTTATTGAATATAAGAGATTACATAGTAGTGATCCCGTTTCTTCCAAATTATCTATCGAAATTGAACTATTAAATGCCAAATGGCAGCATTTATTTGAAAATTGGTCTCAAGGACATAGTTTGGAAGAGAATGCTCTTTCTGTGATTCACGTACAATGTCGGTCATTTCATGATCCGCAGTTACACAAAGCTATGGCGCGCGCATGTTTTTTGGCAAAACAATCGAATATTCAACGTATTTTATTTTCTTGTCACGTACCTATTTGGATCAATGTGGAAACATGCCATTCGTTTATGTCTATGATTCAAACATGTTATGACAGTTTGAACAATGAATTATGGATCAATTCGTCGTTAGAAAATACGTTGGCATTATTAGGAAATAATCATCCATTCGTTCCTTATATTATACAAAATAATGGATATTGTCACGTGTATGGTAATAATAAAACATACGATTCGTTAAGTAACCTGTTAAATAATAAGCGATATACTATTTTCTCGTCTTAATATAATGAAGTGTTTGTATTCTTTCTTTTGTTGTTTTTCCAAAAAAGAACAACAAAATGAAGTTCCAAATCCATTACATGGTTGTGATTCTTCCGATACAGTCGACAAATCATCTGGTCCGTATTATAATATGAATGCACCTATTCCTACGATTACAAGTTATAAGAAAACGGTGCGTTTTTCTAGCGAGCATTAAATTTATCATGGATTTGTTTTTCTTCTTGGAGCGTTTGTAAATTCTCTTTTGCCCGATTTTTCACTATTTTCGCTTTGTTTTCTTGGACTGATCTTGAAATTTGTTTCACGACTTGGTTATAATCCATTTTATTTACCTGAGTAAATATAATGTATAACTTTTTTCGTATGTCGGAAGGTAATAATCGTTCCTCGGGTTTAGTTAAGATACTTTGTTTTAATAATTCCATGTATTTTGTTAAAAATGTATTATCTTCTTTCTTGGACAATTGTATTAACCCTGCTAATTGTAATTCGATCAAATACAAAATCGACAAACTATAAGTATCCCATGTTTTATTAGATGAACACAGTGATGTCCATAATGTTCTCCATGTTTTATCTTTGAAACTAGACACCCATTGTAACAAACCTTTTTCATATTGGTCGACTTCTTCTCCTGTAAAAATCTTTCTACTTTGTAATAAACCATGTTTTTTCACGTAATTCTTCACAATAGATTCCAACATTTTTATGTTGGTGATTTTATCATCTAATTTTGCTTCATCTACGGTTTGGTTAGATTTTGACGACAAATGTTTGGCAATGTGAGACAACATCACCGTTTCGATAGTCCAAGGTATATAAAAATCGGTCATAATTCCAAATTTGTGTTCTTGGACTTTATATTTGGACATTTCCAAATTTTCGGAATTATAAGATAAACCGAAATCAATTATTATCGGGAAACCTTTGTTTTTATCAAACATAATATTGTTGTGTTTCAAATCCAAATGGAGCACGTTGGTTTGGTTCAGTATTTCTAAACTTTTCAATAAATAGAGATGTGATTCAGCAACCTTTTTAATATATTGTGTGGAATTGTCTTTAGTTGTTAATTCACTTTCTAAATAATCCCCTAATGTTTGGTCGCCAACATATTGTATTTTGTTTGATAATAATCCGGTTTTTTTGATTTTTTCTTTTCCTTGTACAATCATTTTACATGTGGAAAATTGTTGTTCTTCCATTTTTCCAATTTCAATCGGACAACTTTCTAAAATAGGCGCAAAACGATTACTATATATATTTTTTGGTAAACTAATGATTTTTTTTCCTATTACTATTTCATTTTTGCTGGTTTTGTCTTTTCGTTGTATCTTGGACAAAAATTGTTTGGAATCGATTTTTTTCGTTTGACAATCAATATTTGGGCGATATACACAACCATATGTTCCTTGTCCTATGATTTGAATATTGTTTTGATTCATTTATATACTATATATAGATGAATTCTGTTATTTTTCAATATTGAAAATATATTGTTTTATTACAACAATATATTTATTCATTTACTTACTGCTTCTTCTCTACAATCTCGTCCACTACATCTTTTGCTCCTCTCATCTGATTAATATAACGATGAGATGTAGTCTCAACTAGAACACCATTGGCCCATACACCATATTGCATCTGTTGTTTGTCTAAAGCAAAGGAATATACAGTATAATCTCTTACAGACATTTTCTTAAATTGAACACAAGAGTTTGCGGGTAAGCGGTTCTTACCGTCAACCATCCATCCCCAAGGACGCTGGAATTTGGCGTTCGCCACTTCGAAGCGAGCCACCTGATCAGCATATTCAGGATCATTACTATCCACCAAAATACTATGAAGACCAGTCATTTCTAGATCTGCCAACATGGAACCCGTCTTCTTCATCTTAAACATACCTTGATCAACACCAGGTCTTCCAAGACGATAGGTCCCGGTCTTAATAACATTGATAGGTTTGTAACCATGATCCAACGTCTTAATGAGAGTTCCTTTGCGTAAATCTTGTACCTGGACATATTGCTCCTTGTTGTCAATATAACATAAGATTTGTGTGTCTTTGTTGAAACAAATAGGTTTGTTGAATTCCGTATAACTAGGAGTCGCGGTTGTAAAACCATACAACTGTTTATTTAACAAACAACTATCTTTTACCATATCCGTGAGGATATCATTTGAATCAATATCCCATGAATTAATTTTTCTACAGAAACTGGTTGCTCCTGAAAACATTTCAGTAAAATTTATTACCGAACTTTGCATCATATCTATAATAAATTATCATATAATTCTAAACACCAATATTTTAACACTAATTCTATTGTTAAACCTTTTTTTGTGTGTTTTATCATTTATTCTAATACCTAAAAATATAAACACCAATGTTTACATTTTTACGCTCTAAAAAGGGTTCGAACCTTTGACCTCACGATTAACAGTCGTATGCTCTAACCAACTGAGCTATGAGAGCATAATATCCTAGACACATATCCTACTAAATTTGTCCTCTCTTTTGTGTGCGTCTACCACTGGACAGCACTACCCTCAGCGGGGGGAAAACGAACGTTGGATCTCCTAATAATATCCTACACACATATCCTACACAAATATCCTACACAAATATCCTACACAAATATCCTACACAAATATCCTACACAAATATCCTACACAAATATACGATGATGATCTTTCTCAGGCGGCATCACTCCTCTACTTTATCATTTTTCCTTTTTATATCCTTTTTTTGAAAAATTTATACTTCCCACACGGGGAATCGAACCCCGATCTCGACCTTGAAAGGGTCATATCCTAACCGTTAGACTATGTGGGATTAATGGAACCTAGGTTCCCTTCTAGCAAGAGGTAGTTTCGATCTACCGACCTTTGGGTTATGGGCCCAACGCGCTGCCTCTGCGCCATCTTGCTTGGTAGATTTACGACATTCCGGTCGGTTTTAAGCCCCCCTTATCGATAATTCCTCGCTTAAAACTGTGAAACGCCTTTCCAAATGCGTTGTATTTAACTCATAACTTGTCACATTGCTCAGAGGTTAATTTTTGTTAAATAATCAGTATTGAAATATGTTTCTCCATTTCCACATAAAATCCTACACCCATGCCTTAAATTCACCTTCCACATAAAATCCTACACCCGTGTCTTAAGCCCCTCTCTCCCCTTATCTCGCTTAAGACTGTGAGACACCGTTTTTGGGGTAATGTCCCTCCATTTCCACTGAGACTTCTGGTTCTAGTCTAGACCAAGGGATTGTCTCTTCCCCCCACCCGATGAGAGGCTTGAACTCTCGACCACACGCTTAAAAGGCGTGCGCTCTACCAACTGAGCTAACCGGGTCTAAGGGAACCAAGGGTTCTCTTACAAGCTCCTACCGAGATTCGAACTCGGGTTTCAGGATTCAAAGACCTGAGTGATAACCACTACACTATAGGAGCAGAAAATACAATATAATACAATATAATACAAATATACATTTTTTGCACGATGTGGGGTTCGAACCCACGCAGCTGACGCTACCAGGTCTTAAGTCTGGCTCCTTAGACCACTCGGACAATCGTGCTTTAAAACAGTTTTAGGACGTATTTAGGTCCACAATGCTCTAATGCGGACTCGAACCGCAGACCTCTGCTTGACTCAATGCGCTAATTTCTGCTGTATAAGAACAGCGCTCTAACCAACTGAGCTATAAGAGCATGTCCCCCTGGACAACATAGTTAAACATAATATCTTTAATATATTATATTAAAATACTTTTCATTTGAATATGAAGTTAAAGATGAACATGACTTTTCAACATAAACCAAACAAATCTATTGTTAATACAAGTTCCGTTCCTATGGAAAGTCCATTTTCGCAAAACTCTTCTTTTGTTCTCTATTTAGAACCTATTTATAACTCTTTCTTACAAACATATCAAAACATTATTTCATTGAATGTTATGCCACAAGGACCACTCGGTAATATGGTCACACATTGTCAATTTCCGAAACTATCGCCTTTCCAAGAACCCAATGTAACATTTGACCCGATGATGAATTGCGTTTATGTATTGTTGCGATTTCCGGTTTCACAAGTTGGTTCAGGTTACGGTGCTTTCAAACACGCTTATAATTTAATGGGTGCTGACGATATTCCATCTGTATTTTCTTATTTACAGTCACAAGGTTACAAAGTAGATACTTCTTTAACGTCTATGTTACAAGATGGTCGGGTTGTTATTGGCGGTGTTTCCGACAAACGCTATTCTGGAAACAGGAAAATGATTGCCATGGTGTCTTTTTTAAGTGTTTAATTTATCTAATTTTATTATCACGATTATGTAATACTTATTTATGTTTTCTATATTTGCGCGATCTTTTTCTTTTAGTGGATTGCGATTTCAAAAACCCTCTTCTCTTATTATGCGCAGTTCTAACAAATCCATTTCTCACGATATTTTTTTATCCGACAAACACAGTTGTCCTATCTATAAACCTCGTGGTCCCAATCAAAAGTTATATGCCCGTTATTTGAATGATCCTAATATTTCGGTACTTATTAGCACCGGTCCTCCTGGAACTGGTAAAACATTATTTGCTTGCGCAACCGCAGTCCAAGAACTCATGGATCGCAATATTGATAAAATTATTTTAACGCGCCCCATTGTCCCAATAGAAGAAGACAGTGGTTATTTACATGGTTCTATCGTTAGTAAAATGCATCCTTGGACGCGCCCTATTTTCGATATTTTGGAGGAATTTTATTCGTTGCGCGAAATTGATTCCATGATTCATTTGGGTATTATTGAAATTTCTCCATTATCCTTTATGCGCGGACGTACGTTTAAACGCTCGTTTATTATTGCTGACGAAATGCAAAACTCCTGTCCTAATCAAATGCTTATGTTGACAACTCGATTGGGAGAAGATTCACGAATAGTCATTACCGGCGATTTAAAACAAAGTGATCGGTGTGAAAACAACGGATTATTGGATATAATGAACAAATTAGATACTTATGAAAAACCCGTGAGCGAAATTAAAATCGTGAAAATGGACATGCGCGACGTTCAACGCAGTGAAACCGTGTCCAAAATATTACGTATATACGGTGATGCTTATATACAACATTCACACAAACATAGTAATTATTCTGTGTTTTCTAAATACAGTCCGTCATAATATATGTATTTCAAATTTTGTCTATTACTATATAATGACTATTCGTATTTTGTCGAGTAAAACCAATTCTTTTTTACATCAATTCCAATTTTTCAAGGGTTCCCTCCATATTGGACATTGTATAACTACCATAAACAATGGCGTTGCCGTGTTAAGTGATTTGAAAATTTATGATCAATATAAAAAACAGGGTTTTGGAACTCATTTTTTACAAGGGTCTGAAGACAAATTAAAAGCGAAATTTGGGGTCCAAGTAGTGTCATTTCTGACTTGGCAACCTACTGGAGGATCTGAAGTTGTTGACTTTTTCAAAAAAAATGGGTACGAACCTTTATTTAAAGGTCTTGGGTCTTATGACGATTCTGTCACTATTTATGACTTACATAGCCTTCGTAAAAAAATATAATATGCGTTTTTGTTACTTCATATTATAATTCACAATACAATGAACATTGACCTTCATTTTCCAAACTATATTTCACCTGACGCCCCAAGCAATATGTCGCAATTTTCTCGAATGGATGCGTTTTGTTTTCCGATATATAAGTAGTTATTTCGGAAAAAGGTCCTTCAAATGCGTTTTGTAAATTTTTGGGCAACTTGTTACACAATTCTTTCAAATTGTCATCAAAACTTGCTTCTATAGTGGTTAAGGTTTCGTTCAATTCTTGTAAATGACCTTCATCTATTTCATAAACAATTTCGTTGTCTTCGTAGAAATGTATTCCATTTTCTATATCCTCTCCTTCTTTGTCCAAGAAATCTTCCAAACTATCATAACAATCTTTACAATAGTCGTCTTTTTCGTCTTCGATATAACAATTACACCCAATCCATAATAACTTCGGTTCATTTGCTTGAATATTTATCAGATTTTCTATATCATTACTTTCTTGTATACCAAACCAAAACTTGCCTTCGATTGATCCACTATAATATCTTCCCATTTTCTCTGTATATATACCAAACCCAATATTTAAGTCCTATATGTCATATGAATTTTTGGTACTCACATTTTTTTTATACATATCCATTCTTCCTTTTATAATAGAGTCCAAGAAATATAAAAGAATATATAATAAACCCTATTTTGACTGATTATAAAGACCTATAAAATGTTTGATGTATTTTCTTAATATACTCTTTCCTATTAATTTTAAGGGCGGATATGTATTACACATATTTAATGCTGTTCTAACCTGGATCTTATTCACTAAACCTATGTGAATTGACTCGTATAACATTTCTTCCTTCGTCCATTCATCCACATTCGAATTGGTAGGTGGTATATATGGAATTTTTTCCGCAATAGCAATCATTTCAACCAATTTTGACATTAATAGTAGTAGTCGATTTATAATTTGTTGTTATTTTCTTCAATTGAACTATACGCAACCAAAATATACTCGTTAAATAAGGATAGAGTCCAAGAAATACCAAACACATATATCTATGATCTTATGTTATATGGCGTTTGAATTATTTTGTGTGAGTGTCACTTTGTGTAGTTTATACAACATTTTGGCAGTAAACCCAGAGGAAAGCAACGAGGAACGTTGGTGTTTTCATTCAGGACAACATAATTTTATCTATCCTTATAATTTCCCATATTTCATGACTTTAGAAGAGATGACCATTCGATAAACTCGTGTCCAAGAAATACCAAACGCTGATCTCGTCCATCAAAGAGGAGATTTGGAAATAGGAGACATTGAGTCCTAGAGCACCCGGCACCCCCGATCCCAACGGATCTATCCCCCAACTCGTGTCCAAGACTGGGTCCCAAGGTTCCGTTGAAATCTCTTGTATGTACTTATCGGGAAATGAGTGGGTTATTGATTTTCCAGTGATTTATCGAAATTTGAGTAAAATTGAAAGTCTGTTCGAATACTTATGGTAAGAAACAATCAATATGACTCGTTACAAAAGATCCCCCCGCGAATTCGGCCTCCCACCTCGCAGTGCTGGTGGTGGAAAAGACTATATTGCCGGTATTCCGCGCAACCTTATTACCGACTTCAATCGCGAGGTTACGGTTGTGATTCCAATGGATGTAATTTGTCCCAAACCTGATTCTAAATAAAGAATCGTTTCTGTACAAAGAGTCCCATACCCATCCCCGTGTCGATAAATAATGGCACTGATGCTATGCGATCCCCTCGTAATGAATATATTGCTGCCGCGCCATATAGCAATCCATGTATGAGTCTATACTTGGCCCACCATGTCTGACCACCTCCTTCAATTGCGTTCAATCGTTCGTTCGCAAAATATAAATATAAAAATGACCCTGCTATTATAGATAATAATACAGCATAATACCTCAACATTTTATTGTCTAAATAGAGGGGTATCATTGCTATGAGTATGCGTAATGGAATACATCCGAATAAAAAATAATATATACTATTCTTCGTTGAAAACATGATTATATACTAGTATAAGAAAAAACCCTTTTTCTTGGACAACCATAAAATCGAAACACCATATTCAGTCTTTGCGGATTGGACAAAACATATATTTATTAAATCATGGTGTGCTCAATTTGTAGACAAAATGGACACCAATCCTCAAGTTGTAACAGCGATATACTTCAACAGTCTGTTGCTCGTATTAAAGCGTACTGGTTGGGAGAGAATATGATCTTAGGTTGGACTGACGCAGTGATTAAGAACTGGGCCACAACCGAACGTATTGGTCTCCCTCATTGGAGGCGCATTTGGAGTATGTTAGATGTTGAATTTCGTAATCGCGGATGGGGGCGAATCCCTCTTGCCGAAAGACAAGGGAATCATGTATTCGAATTTATACACCCCCGTCCAAGAGGAATCAATAGTTTTAAAGAGCGAATACAAAACTATGTGCGTCCTGCTCAACTTCCAGTTGCTCCTCTAAGACTTGTTCCACGACATGCTCCAAGACCTCTGAATAGACCCTTACCTGTTATGCAAGACCCACAGGCACCCAACATTGACAGAGACATTCTCCATCTTCGGCGCCATATGGAAGGAGCAATCGCAATTCATCGTCGCCTCTGTCGTGATGCGAAATCCAGACACGATAATCAGAACAAGATTGGTCTAGTGATGGATGCTCCAGATAGTGCCGACTATTTTGTGGATCCCACGTGTCCCATTTGTATGGAAGACATTTCACCCCAAACTGTTCTTGCTTTCGGTTGTAAGCATACCCTTTGTGGGAATTGTACAGTTGAATCTTTAAAAAAACAAAATATTTGTTGTCCTGTGTGTAGATCCCCTGTTACTGAGGTACGGTTCAGACCAACCACTACACCAGAGACCTTCAATAAAATATCTGCCCATTTGTCCTTTAGTTAGACTGTTTATAAATTTTATATAGTAAGAAAAAGTCCTTTTTTCACTTATCCGGAAATGAGTGAGTTATTGATTTTCCAGTGATTTATCGGTATTTGTAAAGTGCGTCCGGGGAATATTTTTGTAAAATTGATTGTTTTTTTTCGGTTTTATTGTAAGTAAAATAAAATCAAAATGACAGGAATTGGAGAAACGCTCATTATATTAACCATATTTATATGTGTAATGGCAAGAGAATGGTACAAACTAGCATATGAAGATTAAACCTATGTATTATCAGTTAATTTTGTATATAATGGAATAAATACATCTCTCCATTCAAGACTTTTATAAGTGTGTGTCAATTCTTCACCCTTTGCGATGTTTTTGGTTGCATATATTTCAAAACGATCTTCTTCAAAATATCTTACCATACGTGTATTCACGTGACCAGACAATCCTGAATTATAAAACGCAGCACATCCTGAAGCAAATGCCCATGTATAATTGGGAATATCATGAGACCAAGTGAATACATACGAGTTTTTCATTCCATCAAACGCTTTGTTTTCGTTCGTGCTTAGACGTCGCATCAATCCTTTTTCAACTAAATCACCGTTTTTTATATCTTCGTTCGCAAAGGCACCATCAAATAGATTATCCTCGGTAGAAAATGAAGATGTTTCTACATATACTTTTGAACAATCGATTTTTGTCATCTATTTTAATATACATACATACATCTATTTAAATACTATTATTTGTTATACTCCCTTTTTTTAACGGAACTTTTAACGGAACCTTCTTGGACATAATGTGCCAAAAAGGTGCTCAAAAAGACATAAAATTGAACGTCCTTTTTGAGTTCTAAACAGTAGCATCAAACATTCAATTGAAGAAGTAT
>Ga0209482_1000252_pt1 | contig 49213 bp, 51 predicted proteins | sample CoawatmetaG10DNA_FD_187512 | JGI IMG/M metagenome (GOLD analysis project Ga0209482, IMG submission 187512) | Marine microbial communities from the West Antarctic Peninsula - Coastal water metaG104-DNA (SPAdes) (version 2) | ecosystem: Environmental > Aquatic > Marine > Coastal ...
GTATTTACCAATTGAACCAAAAGTTGACCAGAAATTATTTTTAAATATTATTAAAAAATTAGGAATAAAATAAATGGATAAAGACCTTCTTAAGATTCTTGTTTGTCCTGTTACAAAAGGACCTTTAATTTACGATAAAAAAAATAATGAGTTAATCTCTAAATCAGCAAAATTAGCTTATCCAATAAAAGATGGGATACCAATTATGCTGGAAGATCAGGCAAGACTAATTTTAGAAAAGAAAAAATAATTATGGGATTTAAGGTTGTCATACCATCTAGATACAATAGTACCCGTCTTCCTGGAAAATCTTTAATGATAATAGGAAGTTTCCCTATGGTAATTCATGTAGCTAAAAAAGCTGCTTTAAGTGGAGCTGAAGAGGTTATTATTGCAACAGATGACACAAGAATTAAAGATGTATCCGAATCTTTTGGTTTTAATGCGGTGATGACCAGTAAAGATCATTTAACTGGAACTGATAGAGTCTGCGAGGTAGCTGAAATAAATGATTGGCCTAATAATCAAATTATTATTAATGTACAGGGCGATGAGCCATTAATTGACCCAAAACTTATTTCATTGGTTGCAAAATCAATGAAAAAAGAAAGCTTAAGCTATGTAACTGCGTGTTGCGAATTTGATAGTAAAAAGGATTTTATATGCCCTGATAATGTAAAGGTTACATTTGATGCAAATAACTTTGCAGTAAATTTTAGTAGAGAAGCGGTTTCTGGTTCGCATCATATAGGTATATATGGGTATTCTGTAAAATTGCTAAAACAATTTTGCAGCCTTCCTTTTAGTAAAAATGAAGAGACTCACAGTTTAGAGCAACTTAGAGCACTTGATAACGACATTTTACTTAAAGTTTTAATGTATCAAGGTTCTTTTGTGAAAGGTGTTGATACACTAGATGAGTTAAATGCGGTTAGAAAAATTCTCTCATAGTTTTTAAATTTGTTAAATCGCAGTATCTCCTTTTTCTCCTGTTCTAATCCTAATTACTTGGTTAACATCCATTACAAATATTTTTCCATCTCCTATTTTCCCGGTATGAGCCGTAGAAACAATTACATCTATAGCTTTTTCTACCATGTCATCGGATATTATTAGATCAAGTTTTACTTTTGGAAGAAAGTCCACAACATATTCTGCTCCTCTATATAATTCTGTATGTCCTTTTTGTCTTCCAAATCCCTTTACTTCAGTTGCAGTAAGTCCCATTACCCCAATAGCTGATAAAGCCTCTCGCACTTCGTCTAGCTTAAAAGGCTTTATTATTGCTTCAATTTTTTTCATCTATTTTTCCTTTAATTTTATGGCTTATATTTACTAGTAATCGGATAACGTCGATCTTTACCAAAAGCTTTATGAGTAACTTTTGGACCTGGTGCTGATTGCCTTCTTTTGAATTCGTTGTTTTCGATTAATCTTACAACTTTTTTTACTACTTGTGCTGAGAATCCTTTTTTTATTATCATCTTAGCGCTATAATTTTTATCTATATATAAATCAATAATTCCATCCAGTACATCATAATTAGGCAAACTATCTTGATCTGTTTGGTTTTCTGATAACTCTGCAGAAGGGGGCCTTGTAATTATTCTGTTTGGAATGATTATTTGGTTATAATTTATTTCATTAGCAATTTTATATACTAAAGTTTTGGGAACGTCCTTTAAAACTGAGAAACCTCCAACCATATCTCCGTAAATAGTGGAATATCCAACTGCGACTTCACTTTTATTTCCTGTGGCTAAAACCATTCCATTAAACTTGTTTGCATATGCCATTAATAGTACACCACGAATTCTTGCTTGAATATTTTCTTCTGTAATGTCTTTTTTTAATCCCTTAAAGTCTTTATCAAGTGATTTATTAAAAGATTTCATGAGAGGCTCAATAGTAGTAACCTTGTAAGTAACCTCTAAATTTCTTGCTAAAGTTTTAGCATCTTCTAAACTATCTTTTGATGTAAATACGCTTGGCATCATGATGGCTGTGATATTTTCTTTTTTGATAGCCTTTGATGCTATAAAAAGTACGACAGCTGAATCAATACCTCCAGAAAGACCGATAAATATATTTTTAATTGAATTTTTTTCAATATAATCTTTTGTTGCTAGGATTAGTCCATTTAATAAATTATAAATTAAGTATTCTTTATGTGTGGAGTCACCAGCTAAATATAAATGAGAGGATGAAGGCATTCTATGAAAAGGAAATTTATCATATTTCTCTATAACTGATTCCCCGAGGGTTAATGAAAGGTCTACGGTTGCATTTAAGGTTAGAAATTGCTTTGATGAAAAATAAACATTTCGGTTGGACTCATCAATATTGGGGTGTGTTATAAAAGAAAGACCATCAAATAGAAGCTCATCTTGACCTCCAACCATGTTAACGTAAATTAATTGAATTGCTCCTAAGCGACTAATTCTTTTTTGTATTTCATGAACCCTCATCTCTGCTTTGTTTATTTCATATGGGGATGCATTAATACAAATTATGTAGTCTACATTTTTTTTGCTTAATTCTTCTGCTGGACCTGGAGTCCAGATATCTTCACAAATAAGTAGCCCAAATTTTTTGCCTTTATGATTAAAGGTTACAGATTTTTGTCCTGAATTAAAATATCTTTTTTCGTCAAACACTCCGTAGTTGGGAAGTATTTTTTTGTCATATGTTTTTTGAATTTTACCTTTAAAAAGCAAGGATGCTGAATTAAAGAGTAACCCTTTATACTTTCTTGGGTGACCAATAATTATTTTTAGACGTGGAAATTTTATAGCTATTTTATTTATAAAATAATTACACTTTTCAATAAACTCATCATTTAAAAGTAAGTCTTCAGGAGGGTATCCACATATACTTAGTTCAGGAGTAATTAAAACTTCTGCTTCATTTTTTTCTGCAATAATTGCATGCTTAACTATTAGTTTATAATTGTAATTGAGATCACCAACTGTTGGATTTATTTGAGCTAGGCTAATTTTCATTGCAGTTTAGTATCTCCCGCCACCAGATTTTATCATTTCCACGATTTCTTTATTCTTATTTTTAAGGGCATAAACTAGTGCTGTTAGGCCATACTGATCTCTTGCCTTCAGCTCTACATTATTGTTAATTAGTAGCTTTACAATATTTTGAGAACCATTGTCTACTGCGTAATGAATTAATGGGGTGCCTTCACTATCTTCATGGTTAACATTCGCATTATTCTTAACTAATATTTCTGATATTTTATATTTATTATTTTTTACTGCCCACATTAATGCAGTCCATTCATACTTGTCTATTTCATCAATTTTAGCCCCATTTTTAACTAAAAATTCTACTGCATCTGGTTTGTTGTTTCTTACAGCGTATACCAGTGCTGTCCTACCAAATTTATCCTTTAAAAGCGGACTTGCCCCATTAGTTATTAATATTTTAATTGTTGGTATATTTCCACTTTTACAAGCTAGCATTAGAATTGTTGTGCCAGAAGCATTTCTGCTATTGGGATTTATTCCGTCCTTAATAAGCAGCTCAATTGTTGCATGGTAACCAGAGGTTGCTGCTAAGCCATATGCTGACCAACCATCAGAATCGGTTATCTTTGGGTCTGCATTATTTGCAAGTAATACCTTAATGACTTCTACATAATTTTTTTTAGCTGCATACATAAGAGCAGTCCATCCATCTTCTTCAGTACTATTAACTTTAGCCCCTTTTGATATTAAATATTTAGCTATATCAAATTGATTTTTTCTTGCTGCATACATTAAGGCAGAAACATTATCTTTATCTACAGTATTTGGATCACCACCACTATCTATGATCGCTTGAACGGTTTCAAGATCTCCTTTTCCTGCTGCAGAAAGTAGATAGGGAATTTCTTCGCTTACAGCTGTTTTTGAAACTCCTGTAAAAAGTATTAATAAAATAAATATTTTTTTAAAATAATTCATATTCATTTTTTAAGTGCATCATTCATTACTTGTCCCATTTCTGAGGGAGATTCGGCTATAGCAATACCTGCTTTTTTCAAAGCGCGTATTTTATCAATAGCCTTACCTGAGCTACCAGATATGATTGCACCTGCATGCCCCATTCTTTTACCAGATGGAGCTGTTAAACCTGCTATATGCGCTACCACTGGCTTTGTAACATTACTGGAAATAAACTCTGCCGCTAGTTCTTCATCAGACCCACCTATCTCTCCAACAAGAATTATTCCCTTTGTATCATTGTCTTTTTCAAACATTTCTAGGCACTCTATGAAATTTAGACCTTTAATTGGGTCTCCACCAATACCAACACAAGTTGTTTGCCCTAAACCAAATTGTGATGTTTGATGAACCGCTTCGTAAGTTAATGTTCCTGATCTTGAAATAATACCAATTGAACCAGCTTGATGTATATTTCCTGGCATGATACCAATCTTACATTCATCCGGAGTAATAATACCAGGACAATTAGGCCCAATAAGAATTGATTTATTTTGATTTATAACTGACTTAACTTTTAACATATCAAGAACAGGTATACCTTCTGTAATACATACGATAATTTCTATTCCTTCTTCACTGGCTTCAATTATAGATTCTGCAGCAAATCTAGGAGGAACGTAAATCATGGAAGCATTTGCATTTGTTTCACTCATTGCTTCTTTAACGGAGTTAAATACAGGTAAGTCTAGATGGGTTTGACCACCTTTTCCCGGTGTTACTCCCCCAAGAACCTTGGTGCCATAATTAATTGATTGCTCACTATGAAACGTCCCTTGCTTTCCAGTAAAGCCCTGACAGATTACTCTTGTTTCTTTATTAATAAGAATAGACATTAATTTCCTATTTTGTTAAATTCACCGATCTTATCGCTGCGTCGGTAAGACTGTCGGCAGAAATAATATTTAAATTACTTTTCTTTAAAATATCTTTTCCTAATTCTACATTTGTTCCTTCCAGACGAACAATAATCGGTATTTGAATTCCCACTTCCTCGACTGCATTAATTATGCCTCTTGCAATAATATCGCAACGCATAATCCCTCCGAATATATTTACTAAAACTACTTTAACTTTTGGGTCAGATAGAAGTATCTTAAAAGCTTTGCTAACAGTTTCAGATGTTGCGCTGCCACCTACATCAAGAAAATTTGCAGGGAGCCCCCCTGACAGCTTGATAAGATCCATTGTTGCCATTGCTAATCCAGCTCCATTTACCATGCATCCAATATTTCCCTCTAAAGCAATATAGTTTAATCCGTTACGAAAGGCTTCCTCTTCTTTTGGGTCAACCTGACGCCAATCAAATGAATCACTAAGTTCTTGGTGTCGAAAACTAGCATTATCATCGAGGCTAATTTTTGCATCAATAGCAATAATTTCATCACTTTCAGACACTGCAAGTGGGTTAACTTCTAAAAGAGAAAGGTCTGATTTACAAAAAAGGTTTAAGCATGAGTTAAGAAATATTTTGAATTGTAGAAATAATTTTTTTTCTAACCCTAGGCCATTTGCCAGATTTTCAATTTGGACGGGCGACAGTTGTTTATTAATTTTATAATGCTCTTTAGTTATGAGACTCGGATCTTTGTTAGCTATCTCCTCTATCTCCATACCACCAGATTCTGATGTAATCACTGCTATCGATTCAGTTTGTCTATCAACTAAAATTGAAAAATACATTTCTTTCTTAACATTAATAGTTTCTTCGATTAAGAGTATATTAACGGGTTGCCCAGCCGGTTTATTTTGGCTAGTTATTAAGTTCTTGCCTAGGATGGAAGCAGCAAATTGCTTTGCCTCAAGCGGAGAGTTAGTTAATTTTATTCCCCCGGCTTTGCCTCTTCCGCCAGCATGTATCTGAGCCTTAATTGCTAGACTTTTATTAAATTTTCTGGCAATTTCCTCTATTTCGTCAATATTTTTTGAAAGTTTACTCTTAGGAACTTTTATTCCGTTATCTTTAAGTAATTCTTTTGCTTGATACTCATGAAGATTCATCTAAAATTCTTTAAATTAATTGCTGAATACAATATGATATCAGAATGCTTAATCGAATTTATATAATGTGCTTAAAGCATATTTTTAAAGATATTATTTTTGTACAATAATCTATTTTAAAGGATAAATTGTCACTGTTCCTGCTTTCATATCAGGAATAATTAAATGTGTTTTATCTTTACTAAGAGCAATATCTGCAGCAGCCTTAAATCCATCAAGTATAATTTTTGATTTACCATTTTTAAATTCATACACCTTTCCTTCCTTCCAGCTACTTATGTATATAACCCCATTTTTAATAGCCAAACCATCCCCACCTGGAAATCCATCTCCTATTTTTTTTATTTTTTTAGTTTTAGTGTCGGCCTCAAATAACTCTCCACCCCAATCAACTAATAAGAGCTTATTATTTCCAATAGGGAGAACTCCATTCGGCGCCTTATTATTCTTTGTTGTCTCGTCAAAAAGAACAGTAATATTACCAGCTAAATTCATTTTAAAAACAATCCCACCTGTTTCAAAGTTACCAGTATCTGTGATGTAAAAATTCCCACTAGAATCTACATCAATGTCATTAAGAAAAGCAGGGGTTTTTGGAAAAGCCATAGTGGAACCCAATACCGCCCAGGATCCATCGGTATCAACCTCAATAATTACATCTCTATCCGTTACATATAATTTTTCTTTATAAAAGACTATACCTTTTGGATCATAGAGCCCTGTTGCGAATGAAGTGATATTACCCTTTCTATCTATTCTACTTATTTTTCCATCACCGTCTTTGTCTCTTTCCCCTATTTCAGAAACATAGATGTATCCATCTGGACCTTCTGCAACAGATTCCGGCATACTAAACCCACTGTATTTCATTTCATTAGCAAAGCTTAAATTTATTACGCCTATTAAAAACATTAATGCTACTATTAAATTTTTCATTGATTACCTTTTAATTAAATTTAAAAAAAAACTTTATTTGCTTAGTTTCCATAATTTAGATTTGGGACTATCACTCACCAGATAAATATTTCCTTTAACGTCAATTTCAAAATCTCGGATACGTCCAATTTTATCATTAAAGATAATCTCTTCACCTATAATTTTATTATCTTCGTAGTCTAATCTGATTAAACTTTTTCCACTTAGCGAGGATACAATTAGATCTCCTTGCCATTCTGGGAAAATATCGCCTTCATAAAACTGAATACTACTGATTGCCATTGAAGGAACCCATGTTATGACAGGCTTATAATACTCTTTTTTAAATGGGGTATTTCCAATACTAAATCCAGAATACTCTGACCCCCCCCAGGCAATGTCTTTCCAGCCATAATTTGCTCCAGCCTTAACTATTCCTATATGATCACCACCTCTAGGACCATGATTTGAGAAATAAATCTCTCCATCGTGAGGAGAAATTGTAATACCTTGAGGATTTCTAACTCCAATGGTATATATTTCTGGAAGCCATGTTTCTTTACCGTTGAATTTTGGGTTATCTTTAGGGATGTCCCCGTTAGTTTTAATACGAATGATGCTTCCAGGATGTTTTGTTGGATCCTGTGAAATCATTCCCTTATCGCGCTCACCAAAGCTTGCAAAAAGCATACCATTTTTAATAGAGAGTCTTGACCCAAAATGTTTGTTGGTTTGAAGTTTTGGCTCCGCTATTAATAAGATTTCAAGGTCTATTATTTGATTGTTTGATAACCTTCCTCTTGCGATGGCAGTACTTGAGTCTTTCCTTGACTTCCCGTCAACCTGTAACCCTTTAAAGTCGTGGCTGTAGGTGAAGTAAATATAACCATCTTGATTATTAAAGTGAGCGTCTAGAAGACCTCCTTGAGAGTAAGAAATACTACCTCCGTCGTAACCAATATGTTTAATTTCATGTTTAATTACTTGTTTACTACCAGTATTAATATTTATTTTATATACACCGCCACTCTTTTCTGTAACAACTAGATGTTTATTATCGATAAATGTTAATGCCCAAGGATGGTTTAATTCTTTAGCAACTACATCTAACTTGAATTTAGTTTTAGTGAAACTATATTTCTTGTAGTTTTTAAAATTTTCTTCTGAGTTCACATTCGATGCACTTAGAAAAATTAAAAAAAATAGGGACATAATAATTTTTATCTGCATTCTCGCTTCCTTTGCTATTTTAATAATAAATTTGTAACCAGCGAAAAATTTCAATAAAAAAAGTTAAAAAAAAACCAATAACAAAATTGGCTTTTTAAATCGTAATTTATACAAAATTTTCTAGCTTATTAAAAGCACTTTTTTTGACAACCGTCATCTTTTACTCCAATTTTTAAAAGATAATCAGCCATAGCTATTCCACCTTCATCTCTTATTGCTTTAACTATAGATACATCGCCTTTAATTTTTTGTTGAATATTTATTCCTGCATCAGCAAGATACTTAACCATTACTTTATTGTTGTTAAAGACCGCATGATGAAATGCATTCCATCGGGTTATTGGATGCGTATAAGCCATATTGGCACCCTTACTTACAAGGTACTTTAAAACTTCCATTTGATTTTTTGCGGCCGCCATTAGTAAAGGTGTCCATGCAAAGTAACTGTCTTCAAGGTTGACATTCATTTTTTCCACATACATTTTAACGGTTTTCAAGTCACCAATATTAACTGCACCTGTAAAGTCTAACTCCTCTTCATCATTCAGCGCGAATGAATTAAAAGACAGTGTTAACATAAATAATACTAAAAATTTTGATAAGGTTTTCATAGTAGTTCCTGTAGTTTTAATTAAAATATTTATTAGCGTTTGCGAACATTCTATACCAAGGACCAAATTCATTCCATTCTTTTGGGTGCCAAGAATTTTGGTCCGTTCTAAATACTCTTTCCGGATGCGGCATCATTATCGTGATACGCCCATCTTTGTTAGTTAAGCCAGTAATACCTAAAGCTGAACCATTTGGATTCATTGGGTATGATAAAGTTCCATTTGTGTAACTTAAGGTGATTAAATTTGATGACTGTAGGTCCATTAATTGATTTTCATTTTTAAACTCTACCCTTCCTTCACCATGAGAAACTACAATTGGTATCGTGCTACCATCCATCTCATCGAAAAATATAGAATTATTTTTTGGTATATCAACTGACACAAAACGAGCTTCAAATTGTTCGGATTCATTTTTAACAAAACCAGGCCAAAGATCAGTCCCGGGTATTATCTCTTTAATGTTACTCATCATTTGGCAACCATTACAAACTCCCAACGAAATAGTATCTTTACGATGGAAAAAATTTTCAAAATTTTCTCGTATTTTCTCATTAAGTAAAATGGAATTTGCCCAACCTTTTCCAGCACCCAAAACATCTCCAAAAGAGAACCCACCACAGGCAGCCAATGCCTGAAAATCTTGTAAATTTTTAGACCCATTCTTAATTTCTGACATATGAACATCGTAAGCATCAAAACCTGCATAGCTAAAAGCAGCGGCCATTTCATTTTGCCCATTAATTCCTTGCTCTCTTAGAATAGCAATTTTTGGTTTCGATTTTAATATATTAATTTTACAAGGTATGTCAAAGTTAATTTTTGGGCAAATACCAGGGTTACTGTCATCTAATATTAAATCAAATTCTTCTTTTGCTGTTTTAGGATTATCTCGAATTGATTGAATTTTATAACTAGTTTCAGCCCAACATTGCTGCAGGTGACCTCGGGTGTCTCTTGCCACTATATCTGCACCTCTGAAAATTGAGACAACATGATTTTTTGTTGGGTGACCAATAATCTTTGTAGTAAGCCCCAACTCTTTTTGAAGGTATTTTTGAACAAAAGTAATATCATTATTAGACACCTGAATAATAGCCCCTAATTCTTCATTCAGTAAGAATTCTATATTTGAATCCTCTTCAGCTAAATGTAAATTTAGACCACAGTGTCCGGCAAAAGCCATCTCTAGAGCAGAGGTAATTAAACCACCATCTGATCGGTCATGATAAGCCAATAGTTTATCTTCCTTATTTAAAAGCTGTATTCCTCTGAAAAAACTTTTTATGAGCTTTGGATCGTCTAAGTCAGGAACTTCTGCAACAGATAAATTATTCACTAGATTAAAACTAGAACCACCCATTCTATTTTTTCCGTTACCAAGGTCAATTAATATTAGCGAGGTGTCTTCATCAGGAATTAATTGGGGGGTGAGTGTCCTTTTAACGTCGTAACATTCGCTAAATGCAGTGATAACCAATGATAGTGGAGACTTAACTGTCTTAGCTTCTCCGTCGTCCCATGTAGTTTTCATGGACATTGAATCCTTTCCCACAGGGATACTAATACCTAACTCTGGGCATAACTCCATTCCGATAGCTTTCACTGCTTCAAATAAATCGAAATCATCATCGTTGTCTCCTGATGCTGCCATCCAATTTGCTGAAAGTTTAATTAAACTTATATCTCTAATAGCACTGGCTGCAATATTTGTAATTGCTTCACTTACTGCCATTCTTGCAGATGCTGCTGCATCAGTAATCGCAATTGGGGCTTTCTCTCCAATTGCCATTGCTTCACCTGTCATCGAGTTAAATGTACTTTTTGTAACACCGACATTGGAAACTGGAACTTGCCACGGCCCCACCATTTGATCTCTTGCAATCAACCCTGTAACTGATCTGTCACCAATCGTTATTAAAAAACTTTTACTTGATACGCTTGGATATTTTAAAACTTGTGTGATGGTATCTAAAACTTCACCCTCATAGTTATTTATCTTTTTCTTTGTAACTCTCGATGGAGTTTCAATATTTTTTGAAAGTTTAGGCGGGTTTCCTAGCAGCACATCAAGGCTCATATTAACAACATCTTTTTTCAAAAGACTATCCTTGATTGTTAAATTCTTTCTTTTTGTAGTCTTACCAATTACTGCAAAAGGGCACCTTTCTTTTTTACAGATTTCTGTAAAAATCTTCAAATGTTTTTGTTCGATAGCTAGTACATATCTCTCTTGAGCCTCGTTAGACCATATCTCTTTTGGAGACATTCCTGGCTCTTCGTTATCTATCGCACGAATATCCATAACAGCACCCATGCCACCATCATTAATTAATTCTGGAAAAGCATTTGATAACCCACCAGCACCGACGTCATGAATACTTAAGATTGGATTTTGATCAGCTAATTGCCAGCAACGATCTATTACTTCTTGAACTCTTCTTTGAAGCTCCGGGTTACCTCGCTGGACAGATGCAAAATCGAGACTTTCTTGGTTTGAGCCTGTATTCATGCTGGAAGCTGCTCCACCACCTAATCCAATTAACATAGCAGGCCCTCCTATTTGAATTAGTAGATTGTCTTCATTAAGTAACTTTTTATGTGTGTGATTATCACTAATACTTCCAATACCACCTGCTAACATAATAGGTTTATGGTAACCAATATGAGACCCATTAAATTCAGTTTCAAGGGTTCTAAAATAACCTAAGATATTGGGCCGCCCAAACTCATTATTATATGCAGCAGCACCAATTGGCCCCTCAAGCATAATTTTTAATGGCGACGCGATTCTTTCTGGCTTCCCAATATCATTTTTTTCCCAGTCCTGCACAAAGTTTGGTATTTTTAAATTTGATACAGAAAAGCCAGCTAAACCTGCTTTAGGTTTTGAGCCTCTTCCTGTTGCACCCTCATCTCTGATCTCACCACCAGCCCCTGTAGCAGCTCCTGAAAATGGAGATATCGCGGTTGGATGGTTGTGGGTTTCTACCTTCATAAGGTAATGAGTGATCTCTTGATGCTCCTGAAACAATCCCTCGGGTGTTGGGTAAAATCTATTAATATTGGAGCCTTCAATTACAGAAGAATTATCCGAATAAGCAACTATTGTTTTTTTTGGAGAAAGTTTATGTGTATTTCTAATCATCTTAAATAAAGAATTTTTTTGTGCTTTTTCATCGATCACCCAGTCAGCATTAAATATTTTATGTCGGCAATGCTCGGAATTAGCCTGCGCGAACATCATTAATTCAGCGTCAGTTGGATTTCTCTTTTCCACAATAAAGTAATCATATAAATAACTTACCTCCTCATTAGAAAGTGCTAGACCTTGTGCAGTATTAAACTTTTTTAGTGATTCTATCCCCAAGGTTAGGATATCAATATAGGTAAGAGGTCTCGGAGGGTGATGAGTAAATAGATTACCTAATTCCATTTGATCTAAAAATATTTCTTCAGTCATTTGATCAAAAATAAATTGAGCCAGTTCTAATTTACTCTTATTTGAAATCTTCTCGCCTGATAGGGATTCAAATTCAATCGCATTGCAACGCTCTATTCTAAGAATATCGACATCACAATGATGACATATGTCTGTCGCTCTTGAGCTCCATGGAGATATAGTTCCAACACGAGGCCCAATAAAAACTAGATTATCGTGATTTAGTTTATTTGAGTTACTTGTTCCATATTTTAAAATCTTTAGAAGCCTACCTCGCTCATTACTTTCAATTATTTTTTTACTTTCAATCACATGCAAAAAAACTGTATGGATATCTTTAATATCAGAATTTATGAGTTTTAACTGGTGAAGAAGTAAATTTTTTCTGAACTCAGAATAAACTCTACTTCCAAAAAGGTATGTGATTTGGTTTATTTGCATATTTATAGTTATATTATATGTGAGATTGTAAGTTACTTTAAATATTAAATTTATATGTTAAATATTTTAAACACCATTGTAATAAGAATGATTCTCATTTAGAATCATATTTTAAAATATTAAATTAAAAGTCAATTATATATCGTGAATGAATTTATTATCTCTTTTAGAGAATGCCTTGAAGCTTGCTTAATTGTAGGCATTATCTACACCTTATTAGAAAAAAATAATCTTAAAAAAGAATTAAGGCAATTGTGGTTAGGAGTTTTATCTGCTATCGCCGCAAGTGCTGTTGTTGCAATTAGCTTAAATAATATTAAAGACTCACTAGGAAATGCTTCCTCACATGCATTATTTGAAGCTGTAAGTATGTACATAACAGCTATTCTTTTATGGTATGTAATTTTTTGGCTGTCTAAACATGTAAGTCATAAATCTGGAATGGAATCAAAAACAAAAGCCGCAGTAGCTTCTGCTGGTTGGGGAATTTTCTTAGTCGTATTTTTTGCAATTTTACGTGAAGGATTTGAAACCGCACTATTTTTAATGGGTAGTTTTTCGATGACAGGAACTTTTTCTTATTTAGGATTTTTTGGCGGGATGGCTCTAGCAATTTTAATTGGTTATGGAATCGTAGTTCAAGGCCGAAGAATAAATCTAAAATTATTTTTCCAAGGGACAACACTTATGTTGGTAATATTTGCATCTGGAATGGTTGCTTACGGAACTCATGAGATGGAAGAATTTCTTGTTAAAGGTAATTATTTAGAACTAGTAAGCTTGGACTCAAGCAGTGAAATTTCTCGGCCGTGGAGTGTCCTTGAGCCTAAGAGTGAGCTCTTAGCTGATGCTAATAAAAATTATTATTCTTTTAACTTAAATGGAAAAGAAAAGTTTACTCATCTCTTGCATGATAAGGGAAGAGTAGGTGTTTTTCTTAAAGGCTTTATTGGTTATAACAGTAACCCAAATTGGCCTGAGCTAATCTTGTGGGTTTTATCATTAATTTTTGGACTAAGTATGTGGAAAAATTTTTATTTTTCCAAAAAGAATATTACTAGACCTAATGTCAACTCAAATTTAAAAAGGGCATCATGAAAAAAATATTTTTAATTATAATTTTAAATACACTTTTCTTGTACGGGTGTACAGATAAAGATAATCATATGAATCCTCATCAAAGCAGCGATGTTAAAATAGCAAAAGTATACGATAATGACAATATATATTTAACTCAAATTGCCTTAATGAGGGGTCACTTATATGTGGGTGTTGAGCTTTATAAAAATGGATTCTTAGATAATGCAAAAATGCATATGAAGCATCCAAAAAGCGAATTATATTCTGATATTATCCCGACCTTTAAAGCAAAAGGTTCTTCTGGTTTCTCAAAAGAATTGGAGGAACTAGCTCTAGCTGTTGAAGAGGAAAAAGATTTTAATCTAATTTCGTTAAAATATAAAAACCTTACTGATGCAATAACTATTAATGAAAGCTACATAAATGAATCTAGTAAATCATTAAATGAAAAAATAGTTTTAGTTGTATCTTTACTGGAAATTGCAGCAGAAGAATATGCGATTGGTATAGTAAATAATAATGTAGAAAATAAATTCGAATATCAAGATGCTTTAGGATTTACAGTTATTGCAAAAGATATTCTTACAAAATCAGGTACAAAAAACAAAGATGAAGAGATAAAGAAAAATAAGACTTTAGTGGTCCTGGACAGTTTGTTTAAATTGTGGCCTTCTTTAATTCCAACTGGAAAAGTTGAGGGTGATTCGAAAATTATTCTTAATGCTATAGCTAAAATTAATTCAATCTAATTTTTAATATTGTCACCAGGAGCAACTGCTTTGATACTTAAAGCATGTATCTTGTTAGGAAAAAAATCTTTTAATGAGTCATAAATCATCTGATGTCTTTCAATTCGTGATTTTCCCTCAAATTTTTCACTTGTAATAGAAATATTAAAATGACTTCCACCTGTATTTCCTGCATGGCCTTTGTGACGAGCACTATCATTTTCCAGTAAAAATGACGATGCATTTAGGAATTCCAATCTATTCTTTATTAATTCTTCAATCATCTAAGGCAGAATTTTTTTAAACGGCTTAACTTCAATTTTATTGTAAATTCCTTCTATAAAAAATGGATCATTGTGAGCCCACTCATTTGCATCTTCTAAGCAATTGAATTCAGCAATTATTAAGCTTCCTGTAAAACCATTTCCTCCGGGTTCTTCTGAGTCAATCGCTGGTAACGGACCGGCAACGAGCAGCCGCCCTTCATTCTGGAGATCTTTTAACCTAATCAAATGTTTTGGTCTAACAGCTAATCTTTTTTTAAGACTATTAGGCGAGTCACTGGCGTAAATTGAGTACCACATAACAATAATTAATCCTTAGACACTTTTGTTAGATAAAGTGAGATTGTTAAAATGTAAATTAAGAGAAGGGCAGTGATACCGAATAGTTTGAAGTTAACCCAAGTATCTAAATCAAAATTATAGCCAACGTAAAGATTGATAAACCCCAAGCCAAGAAAAAATATACTAGTAAATAAATTTATTTTTTTCCAATATTTTTCTTGAACTTTAATTTGCGAGCCCATCGCTAGTTTTATTAAATTTTTATCAAAAAATGAATCAGAAATTAACAGTGATACTGAAAGAAGCCAATAAATTACAGATGGCTTCCATATAATAAAAGTTTCATCTTTAAATAAAATTGTAAGGCCGCCCAACAGAGTAATTATAATGCCGTTAAATAAAAGCATTTTGTCTACTTTTTTATTTTTAGAATAAGTGAAGACAATCTGAATAAGGGTTGCGATAATTGCAACTCCTGTTGCGATAAAAATATCGTACATTTTAAATGTAATAAAAAAAAGTATAACTGGAAGTAAGTCGTATAAAATTTTCATGTTTTGTGGTTTAACTATCCTATCTAATAAATTACCAAGTATAATATGATGGCAAATATGAATATACCAAATATAGACCTTCATTGTCATTCTACTATATCTGATGGACTTTTAAGTCCTAGATCCTTAGTTTCTTTTGCTGCTGAAAAAAATGTAAGTGTTCTCGCTTTAACAGACCATGACGATATTGCTGGACTTGAGCAAGCAAAAAAATATGCGGATGAATTAAATATAGTCTTTATTAATGGAGTTGAAATTTCTGTAACCTGGAATAAAAGAACGCTTCATATATTGGGACTTAATTTTGACGCTTTAAATCAAGAATTAATTTCTGGGTTAAAAGGTATAAGAGATGGCAGGTTAGAGAGGGCAGAGAGAATGGCTCATAGTTTGGGTATGGCAGGTATTCAAGGTTCTTTGGAGGGGGCAAAAGCATACGTGCATAGCAGCACTATTGGGAGAATTCATTTCGCACAATTTTTAGTCGCTAAAGGGCATGCAAAAAATATTAAAGCTGTTTTTAAAAAATTCTTAACCAAAGGTAAGCCAGGTTATGTTGAACATGAATGGGCTTCATTAAAAGACGCGCTAGGATGGATAAAAAATGCAGGTGGTGATGCCGTAATAGCTCACCCTGGTAGGTACGATTTAGGAAAAAAACTTCTACCTAAATTAATGGAAGATTTTAAATTACACGGTGGAGTAGGAATAGAAGTTTCTTCTGGTAGCCAAGACCCTTCTCAGTCTAACTTTTTTGCTAAATTAGCAAGTCAATTTGGTTTATTAGCATCTTGTGGATCAGATTTCCATGGTGTAGGTATATCCCATAGATCGCTTGGGGGAATTAAAACACTACCTGATGGATGTATCCCAATTTGGTCAAAATGGCCGCAAATTTAATAGGTTCCCCTGATATTAATAAGTTTTTAGGGTTAAATTTTTTTAAAACGAGTTTATGTTTTATGTCTTTTGTTTAAATATTTATTGTTTTAGGATGAGGAAGTATGGAATTAACAATTATTCAAAAAATTGCGGCATACGCACTGCCAATTATTTTTGCAATCACTGTTCATGAGGCAGCTCATGGTTACGTTGCAAAATATTTTGGTGATATGACTGCATTCTTTCAAAACCGTATAACATTGAATCCAATTAAGCACATTGATCTAGTAGGAACAATTTTAATACCTGGCCTATTATTTATTTCATCTGCGGGGTTTATTTTTGGTTGGGCAAAACCTGTACCAGTTATCTTTTCAAACCTTAGAAACCCAAAAAAAGATATGCTTTGGGTGGCTTTGGCTGGCCCAGCTGCAAATTTATTAATGGCAATTTTTTGGACAATTATTTTTTCTAAACAACATTTTTTTCCACAGAACGCACAAAATTTTTTAAGCGTTATGTCTTTGGCTGGCATACAAATTAATATTGTTTTAATGGTACTTAATCTTTTACCAATCCCACCTCTTGATGGTGGTCGTGTAGCTGTAAGTCTGTTACCTTACCCACTATCAAATAAACTTGCTGGTTTAGAAAGATATGGGTTTTTTATAATTTTATTTATGCTTATTTCAGGTATATTAGGAGCTATATTATCTCCACTTATTAGTACTAGTCAAAAAATTATTTTTGGTATTTTTGCTTAATGAAGGATAAAAATTAAATGGCAATCGAGCGTATTGTATCTGGAATTAGACCAATAGGTAATTCACATTTAGGAGGCTATGACGAAGTACTTAAAAACTGGATTGAGCTTCAGCATGAACATGAATGCTTTTTTTTTGTTGCAGACTGGCATGCGTTAACTACTCATTATGATTCACCTGAGATAATCGAGGAGAGTGTTTTGGAGATGGTTATTGACTGGCTCGCTGCAGGAGTTGACCCTGCTCAAGTCACTATTTTTATTCAATCAAAAGTTCCTGAACACGCAGAACTCTATACGCTACTTTCTATGATTACACCTTTAAGTTGGATGGAAAAGTTTTCAGCTCATAAGGATCAGCAAGGTAAACCATCATCAAAAGGTTTATTAACCTACGGATTTTTAGGTTACCCATTGTTACAAAGCGCAGATATTTTACTCTATAGAGCCACCCAAGTCCCACTTTGTAAAAACCAGTTACCTAATATTGAGTTTACTAGAGATGTTGCTAGAAGGTTTAACCATCTTTATGGAAAAGAAAAAGGTTATGAAGTTAGGGCCGAAGAGGCAATAAAAAAATTAGGTTCTAAAAAAGGGCATCTTTATAGAGACCTCAAAAAATCATATCAAGAAGGCGGTGATGAACAGGCCTTGGAATCTGCACAATCATTGATTGAAGAGCAACAAAACTTAAGTCATGGGGACAAAGAAAGATTACTAGGATTTTTAGAAGGAGGTGGAAAAATAATTTTACCGGAACCTGAATTTCATTTAATGAAAAATAATGACAGTCTAGAAAATACCCTTGATAGAAATTCGTCAGATTATAAACAAAAAAAACAACAATATTTGGATAATCCAGACCTAATAAGAAGTGTTATGGCCCATGGTTGCGAAAAAGCACGAAAAGTAGCTAAGGATACTATGAGAGATATACGCGAAGTAATGGGAATTAATTTTTAATGGAAAATTTTATTATTAAACCTAAGGATATTGCAAAAGTTTATGGGGAGAATATAAATGAATTACCCCAAGATTTATACATTCCACCAGATGCGTTAGAAATTTATCTTGATTCTTTTGAGGGCCCATTAGACCTTTTATTATATTTAATAAGAAAAAATAATATAGATATACTGGATATTCCAATGGCAAGCCTTACAACTCAGTATGTATTATTTGTTGAGAAAATGAAGGTTATTAACCTAGAGCTTGCTGCAGATTACTTACTTATGTCAGCTATGTTAATAGAAATAAAGTCGAGGATGCTTTTACCCAAACCTATTAACGATGAGGAGGAGAGCGCAGATCCAAGGGCGGAGTTAGTGAGAAGGTTAGTTGAGTATGAGTTAATAAAGTCTGCTGCAGCGGAGTTAAATAGTATTGACCAAATTGGTAGAGACTTTATGGCTTCAAATGCTTACTTTAAAAAGGTATCTAAAGAGTCACTACCAGATGTTTCAACCAATGATTTATTTCATGCCTGGAAAAATGTTTTAAAAAGAGCAAGTCAAAATGAGCAACATAATATTACTCAATCAGAACTTTCTGTGCGTGAACATATGAGTATGATTTTAAGAAAACTTAAAAGTAATAAATTAGTAGAATTTACAACATTTTTTAACTCTGAAAAAGAGCCCATTCAAAAATTAGTTGTTTGTTTTTTAGCTATATTAGAGCTCGCAAAAGAAAATCTTATTAAGTTAAACCAACAAAAGCCATGCTCCCCTATTTACCTTCAAATTGGCGAGGGTTAGATGGAACAGAGGCTTAAAGAAATTCTTGAGGTAGCATTGTTGACGAGCAACAATCCATTAGCAATTGATAACTTACAAAAATTATTTGTTGATAAGGTTGATAGGTCCACAATTAGAATGTTGCTGGATGAGTTAAAGGCTGAATGGAAAGATAAGTCTTTAGAGTTAGTTCAGGTGTCAACTGGTTATAGATTTCAATCAAGAGCAATTTATTCGGAATTTCTTGGACGACTGACACCTGAAAAAATACCGAGATACTCAAGGGCTGTAATGGAAGTCTTGGCAATCATTGCATACCGTCAACCTGTAACTAGGGGTGATATTGAAAAAATACGGGGAGTTTCTTTGAACCCAAACTCATTAAGACAATTAATTGAAAGAGAATGGGTGGAAATTATTGGGCAGAAAGAAGTTCCAGGCAGACCATCACTTTATGCCACAACAAAGTTTTTTTTAGACGACCTAGGCCTAAGATCTATCTCTGAGTTACCTGATGAAAAAAAAATTAAAGAAGATTTAAGTGAAATTGATAGTTCTAGCTCAATAAAAGAAAATTAATCTTATGGAAAAGTCTAATTCAAAAATAAATAATCGTTCAAATGAGCCAGCAGATAAAATTCCAACATACAATGCAGGCGTAAGGATTCAGAAAGCTTTATCTCAAATGGGTATTGGTTCAAGAAGGTCAATCGAGAAAGCAATTCAAGAGCAAAAAGTATTAGTGAATGATCAGCTCGCAACAGTTGGGCAGTCAGTAATTAGTTCAGATAGAATTGTATTTGACGGAAAGTTAGTTCGATTTGATTCGACCCTATCTCTTCCAAGAATCTTAATTTATCATAAGACAGATGGCGAAATTGTGTCAGAAAATGACCCCAAGGGTCGCCCAACTGTATTTGAAAACCTACCCAAAATCAAACAAGCGAAATGGATAGCTATAGGCAGGCTTGATTTTAATACTTCTGGACTATTGATATTTACTTCGTATGGCGAGCTTGCCAATCGATTTATGCATCCAAGATACGAGATTGAAAGAGAGTATTCCGTTAGGATTCTTGGAGAGTTAAATCCCGAGGATCTAAGCAAATTAACAAAAGGTGTCGCATTAGATGATGGCTTAGCAAAATTTGAATCAATAAGTTTTCAGGGTGGGGAGGGTGTTAATCACTGGTATCAAGTTATTTTGAAGGAGGGAAGGAACAGAGAGGTAAGAAGAATGTTTGAGTCACTAGGAATGACTGTTAGTCGATTAATTCGAATAAGATTCGGAGATATTAAATTACCACCACATGTTAAAAGAGGTATGACTATTGAGTTAGGTCAGAACGAAGTCAGAAACATATTAAAAAAGTTTGATATTGATTCAGGTGATTTTATCCAAACACAAATTGAAGATACAAAAAATAAAATATATAAGTCTTCAAAGCGCAGAAAAAAGTAAATTAAAATGTATTTTATTTTAGTAAGTTAACGAGCGTTAACTTGTAAACTTCCTTTAGTTTCTCTATGTCTTTAGTTGCAACATGCTCATCAATTTTATGAATTGATGCATTAATTGGACCAAATTCAACAACCTGGTCACAAATGCTGGAAATAAATCTCCCGTCAGATGTTCCTCCAGTGGTTGAAATATCAGGAGTTATTTTTGTAACATCCTTGATTGCTGAAGAGATAGCATCAACCAGTAATCCTTTCTCTGTAATGTATGGCTGAGCTGAATTTTCCCAGTCAATACTATATTCAATTTTGTGTTTATCAAGAATATTATGAACCCTATCTTTTAAAGTATCTGCAGTATTTGATGTTGAGTATCTAAAATTAAATAATATATCAACAAATCCTGGAACAACATTGGTTGCTCCTGTACCACCATTAATATTTGAAATTTGCCAAGATGTTTTAGGAAAATATTCGTTTCCTTCATCCCATATAGTATTAACTAAGTTGTCTATGACTGGTGAGATTTGATGAATTGGGTTTTTTATTAAGTCTGGGTAAGCAATATGACCTTGGATTCCTTTAACTCTGAGTGTGGCTGATAGTGAACCCCTTCTACCATTTTTAACGGTATCACCAAATTTAATATTACTGGTTGGCTCTCCAACAATACAGTAATCAATTTTCTCATTTTTAGCTTTAAGAGCTTCTACTACTTTCACAGTACCATTAATCGCAATTCCTTCTTCATCAGATGTTATTAGAAGTCCAATTGACCCTTTATGGTCGTTGTGGTCAAGTAAAAATTCTTCAATACTTGTAATGAAAGCTGCTAATGAAGCTTTCATATCTGCAGCACCTCTTCCGAATAAATTATCATGGATAGTTGTTGGTTCAAAAGGCGGTGATGACCATTCAGACTCTGGGCCAGTAGGGACTACATCAGTATGACCGGCAAAAACAACAAGTGGTGAGGCCTCTCCTTTTCTTGCATAAAAATTTTTTACATTTCCATAAGGCATTTTTTCAATTTTAAAGCCCAGTTGCTCTAAGTAGCTAATTAATAATTCCTGACAACCATTATCATTTGGGGTGATGGAGTTTTTAGAAATTAAATCTTTTGTAATATTTAGTGTTTTAGTCATTTATATTTTTATCAAATTCAGATTCATCGTAGCCAATTGTAAGTACTTTGTTATTTTTTATGATTACAGGCCTCTTCATAACTGATGGCTTTTGAAGTATTAGTTCAGTAGCGGTTTTTGGTTTTAAGGCCATAGTTTTTTCATCGTCACTAAGGTTTCTCCATGTTGTTCCAGATTTATTAATAAGTCTATCCCAACTATAATGATTTGGCATTTCTGTCATCCAAGCATCTATAAATTTTTTTTGCAAAGCATTTTTTTTTACGTCTAAGAATTCATAAGGTATTTTTTTTCCATCAAGCCAATTTAAAGCTTTTTTAACTGTATTGCAGTTTTTAATACCGTAGACTTGTAAAATTAGATGCCCCTTAGTAGTTCATTGATACCAACTTTACTTAAAGTTTTCTCATCTACTTTTTTAACAATGACTGCACAATACAAGCTATACAAACCATCTTTTGAAGGTAGGTTTCCTGAAACAACTACTGATCCTTTTGGAATTCTGCCGTAACTAACTTCTCCGGTTTCCCTGTCAAATATTTTAGTCGATTGACCAATATATACACCCATTGAAATCACAGCATTATCTTCAACTACAACACCTTCAACAACTTCTGATCTTGCACCAATAAAGCAATTATCGCCAATGATTGTTGGACCTGCTTGAATAGGCTCAAGAACGCCTCCGATACCAACGCCCCCAGATAAATGAACATTTTTACCAATTTGAGCACAGGAGCCTACAGTTGCCCATGTATCTACCATTGTTCCCTCACCAACATAAGCACCAATATTTACATAAGATGGCATGAGGACTACATTTTTTGAAATAAAACTTCCTCGTCTCACCATTGCATTTGGCACCACTCGGTATCCACCATCTTTAAAATCTTGTTCACTAAAACTGCTAAATTTAGAGTCAACTTTATCAAAAAAGTTTGTATAGCGACCAGCCATCACATAGTTGTCTTTTATTCTAAATGACAGTAAGACTGCTTTCTTTAACCATTGATGCGTTTCCCACTCTTGAGTACCCTCTATTCTACTTGCAACTCTAGCTGTTCCATTATTAAGCATGTCCATTGCTTCATCAATAGCTTCCTTTGTTTCTTTGGGAACATTAGTTGGGGTTATAGAAGCACGATTTTCAAAAGCATCATCAATGATAGTTTGTAATTTGTTCATATTTAATAAAGTTGCCTAGGTTATTTAAAAAAATATTATTTTACATTAAGTTTTATAAATTATAGGTCCAGCATTGTAAAATTATTTTCTTGCATCTAAATACAAATATTTAATTTCTTTAGCTTGTTTCTGGAGATCCTCTATCCTACTTTCATTTGAAGGATGTGTGCTGAGAAACTCAGGAATTTTTGTATCTGATAATTCACTCATTTTTCTCCATAGACTAACAGCAGCCATCGGATTGTATCCTGCTCTAGCAGATAACTCTAAGCCAATCCTATCCGCCTCTCTTTCTTGCTCACGACTATTAGGGAGCGCAAAAAACAATGTCGTACCTAATGCAACGCCTTGCATAATCCCTTGCTTTGATATGCCGCTAGAATCGGTGTCACTGAGGTACATAGCAAACCCTAGAATACCAATTTGCTGAACTAATGCAGTAGACATTCTCTCTCTTCCATGCTCTCTTAGTGCATGTGCAATTTCATGACCTAATATTGCAGCAATTTCATCATCTGTAGCATTCATTTTTTCGACAAGTCCTGAGAAGACCATAATTTTTCCACCAGGCATACAGTAAGCATTTACCTCATCACTTTCTTCTAAATTAATTTCCCAGTTCCAATTTATAGAATCATCTCTAAACACAGAGGTCTGTTCAATTACTTTGTACGAGATGCTCTTTATTCTGCTTAATAATTTTTCATCAACATTGAGTTTTTTGTTATCTCTGGCTATTTTTAGACTTTCTTTGTATGCTTTTTCCGACATGCTTTGAGCCATAAATGTTGGTAACAATAAAAGCTGAAGCCTAGAAACGTTGGAGTCAGAGTTTTTTGTAGTTGTCGCACAACCAGAGAGAAGTATTATTATTGCAATTATTGATTTCATCATTTTATCTAAAAGACTAACTTGCTTCCTAACTCAACAACTCTGTTAACAGGAAGATGAAATTGATTAGTAATATTTTCAGCTGATCTAAATTGATAAGAAAATATTTGTTTCCTAAGGTAGTTCATATCTTTTCCAGGCCTAACTACTAAGCTTTCTTTTCCAACAAAGTATGAGGTATTCATAGGATCAATTATTAGTACTTTTTTCATATACCTAGAAAGATCTTGAGGTACCTTAGTCTCATCTTTGTAGCCATAATTTAAAATAACTCTATAAAAGTTATTAGGTAGTTTTTTTATCGAGATAAGATTTTTATCGTTTGCATGAGGGTAATCCTTAAACTTAACCGTTAGTAAAATTACTTTTTTATGTAATACCTTGTTATGTTTCAAATTATGGAGCAGTGCATGAGGAACGCCATCAGGGTTAGGTGTTAAAAATACTGCAGTACCATTGACCCGGTTCTTCATTTCCCCTTTCATGTCTTTGAAAAATGTTGTAATTTCCATTGCTTCTTCTTTTGTCTTTCGGTACAGAAGTGTCCTTCCCTTTTTCCATGTAGACATAAGTACAATTAATAACGCACCTATTACTAAGGGGAACCAGCCTCCTGCAGGAATTTTAATAATATTTGCACTAAAAAATATTAAATCTATAATTAAAAATACAGAAATAATCAGCATTGTTTTTAGCCAGCTCCACTTCCAAACTTCAAGGAATACAAACCCAGCAAGTATAGTTGCAATAACCATATCAAGTGTTATGGCAATTCCATAAGCACTTGCTAGTGCACTTGAATTTTTAAATATAACAACAACACTCATCACACCTATCATTAATAACCAATTTACCCTTGGTAAATATATTTGCCCTTCCTGGTTCTCTGAAGTGTGTTCTATTCTCATTCTTGGAATAAATCCAAGCTGTAAAGCTTGTCTTGATACTGAGAATGCACCGGTTATACAAGCTTGGGAAGCAATAATAGTAGCTATTGTTGCCATAACTACTAATGGCAAGGTAAACCACTCAGGAGCCATTAAATAAAAGGGATTCATTATAGTGCTTGGGTCATTTAGGATTAATGCCCCTTGACCAAAGTAATTAAGTGTTAAAGCTGGAAAAACAAAACTAAACCAAGTTATTTTTATTGGATTGCGACCAAAATGGCCCATATCCGCATAAAGTGACTCTGCTCCAGTTACACAAAGAACAACAGCTCCCAAGGTAACAAATGCTACTGAAAATTCATTAGTAAAAAAATTGAAAGCATAAATAGGGTTAAGAGCATTAAGTACAAAAGGCGCTTGTAAAATATTATACGCACCTAGTATTGCAAGCGTTAGAAACCATATAAACATTATAGGACCAAACATAAAGCCAACTGCACCGGTTCCTTTATGCTGAGCCCAAAACAGACAAAAGATAATTAATAGAGTTATAGGAACAACATATTCATTTAATGCGGGGGTTATTAAACCTATTCCTTCAATAGCGGAAATCACAGAGATAGCAGGGGTTATAGTGGCGTCAGCATAAAACATACAGGCACCCAGCATACCAATAAACATAATGATTAATTTTTTTCTTTTTGTTTTAGCGTTGCGATTAGCAAGAGAAAGAAGCGCCATAATTCCTCCCTCACCATTATTATTGGCTCTGAGGATAAATAGGATGTACTTCACTGAAACTATGGATATTAATGACCAAAAAATTAAAGACAAAATACCCATCATATTCGATTCATTTAGGGTGAGAATATTATTACTTATAGTAAAAATTTCTTTGATAGCATACAGGGGACTTGTTCCAATATCTCCAAATACAACTCCAAGAGCTGCTAACGAAAGAAAAAATAACTTATTATTTTTTTCAGGAGCCATTTTTTACTTTAGTTTCCATTATGTTTGCTCTTAATCTACCTTTGTGAAGTTTAACTTCAATTTTATCGTTGACTAGTATCTGTGATGCATTGTTAACTATATTTTGATTTTTATCAAAAATAATAGAGTAACCTCTGGATAATATTTCGTTAGGGTTAAGTAATGATATATTTTTTTTCACTAGATTAATTTTATTTTGATAATTATTTAATGATGATTTCATTGAAATAGTCATTCTATCTAAAAAATTTTTAATTAATATGTTTTGAGCAATAATTTTTTCAGAAGGCGACATCAGGCGCTTTTCTAAATAATCAACTTTTTGATATATGTAATCAATTTTACTTTGAATTATCGTAAGTAGTTTTAAATTTAGGTACTCTAACTTTTCTAAAATATCTGAAAGATTGATACTTACTATTTCGGCTGCTGAAGAAGGAGTGGGGGCCCTTAAGTCTGCTACAAAATCGGAAATAGTTACATCAGTTTCGTGTCCGACTGCAGAAATTATAGGTAAGGTTGATAGGGATATATTTCTTGCTACATTTTCATCATTAAAAGACCATAAGTCTTCAATTGAGCCACCACCTCTGGCTAAAATAACTACATCAACTTCATTTCTCTCATTTGCAATATTTAAAGCATTTATTATCCCCTCAACGGATCCTGCTCCTTGAACTGAGGTTGGATAAATTATTATATTCAGTAATTCATTCCTTCTTTTTAATGTTGAAATTATATCTCTTATTACAGCTCCATCAGGAGAAGTTATAACCCCAACACTTTTAACAAAGCTTGGTATATCTTTTTTATTATCTTTATTAAATAACCCTTCCGCAGTTAATTTTTCTTTTAAACGATTAAATTCTTCAAATAAGCCACCCAATCCTGACTTTTTGAGAGATTCAATATTTAATTGATATTCACCTCTTGCTTCATAAAGACCTATTTTACATTCTGCCTCAATCGAATCACCATTCTTTGGCTTCCACTTTACCCGACTATTTTTCCCTTTAAACATTGTGCACCTGACTTGAGCATTGCTATCTTTTAGCGAGAAATACCAGTGCCCTGAGCTTGCTTCAATAAAATTTGACACCTCTCCTTTGATTAAAATTATAGGGAAATTATGCTGGAGAATATCTTTTACTAACTTATTTATTTCAGAAACAGAGAAAATTTTTGTTTCATAAGAATTAAAGTCGTTTATTATAGGTGTGTTCAAAATAAATCTCTTTTTATTAATTATATGATGTTTGGCTCAACTATTTAAAGTATATGCAAAGTTATTTTACATTTAAAAAAATTAATCTATTGGCTTCGTTGTTGGCCTTTATTCTAATTGTTACTGCAATTATTATACAAAATCAATATGATTTAGAGCCATGCCCATTATGCATCACTCAGAGAATTATATTTATAATTGCTGCATTTGCTTTCTTATTTTTTGCTTTCCTCAAGCCTACTAAATTAATTAAATTATCTCATTTAATAATACTTTCATTACTTAATGTTGTAGGAATAATTTTTGCTTTAAGACATATTTTGATTCAAGGTGGTTGGATTAAAATACCTGCGGAATGTGGTGTGGACCTTGGGTATATGTTTGATAATTTTCCGCTTACCCAGGCGTTTAATTTATTATTTCAAGGGGCTGGTGATTGCTCGAAAATTGATTGGCTTTTATTTGGACTCACACTTCCACAATTAGCCTTTCTTTCGTATTTTATATTTTTAGCACTTACTTTATATATTTACTGCAAGGTTAATATAAGTGAATAATTTAGAATCAACTATAGGAAATACTCCTCTTGCCAAAATTCAGCGACTTGTTGATAAGGACGCTGGAGAAGTTTATCTGAAATTAGAGGGTAATAATCCTGCAGGTTCAGTTAAAGATCGTGCAGCTTATTCAATGATAAATCAAGCTGAATTAAGGGGTCAAATCAAGCCCGGAGATACTTTAATTGAAGCTACCTCAGGAAACACAGGAATTGCCCTTGCTATGGTTGCAGCAATGAAGGGTTATAAAATGATCCTAATTATGCCTGAGAATCAATCTGCTGAGCGTAAACAAACAATGAAAGCATTTGGTGCTAAATTAATTTTAACCTCCGCAGAGGGAAGTATGGAACTTGCTAGGGACACAGCTCTTAAGATGCAAGAAGAAAGCGAAGGAATTGTTCTTGATCAATTTGGAAATCAAGATAATCCTAAAGCCCATTATGATGGAACAGGTCCAGAGATATGGCGCGATACAAATCACAATGTAACCCATTTTGTTTCAAGCATGGGAACTACCGGGACCATAGTTGGCACCTCAAAATTTCTTAAAGAAAAAAATCCAGATATTAAAATTATCGGCGTGCAGCCGGAAGATGGCGCGCAGATTCCTGGTATCAGAAAGTGGCCAGATGAATACTTACCATCAATATTTACTAACAAAAATATTGATCATATTGAACTGGTTAGTCAAAAAAATGCTGAAGAAACAGCACGTAAACTTGCAAAGACAGAGGGAGTTTTCTCTGGAGCCTCAACTGGAGGAGCACTATTTATTGCACTTAAGTTAGCTAGAGATAATCCAGGGTCTACTATTGTTTCTATTGCTTGTGATCGTGGTGATCGTTATCTATCAACCGGTTTGTTTCCTTCTTAAGCCGTGACACCGACTCTTGTTTTTGATTTAGAGACCGTCCCTGATATTGAAGCAATTCGTAAGCTCAACAACTTAGATGCAGATGTTACAGATAAAGACGTGGTTCAGATTGCCCTTTACCAAAGAAGACAAAAAGTAGGTCACGATTTTCTCCCACATCATTTACAAAAAATTGTTGCAATTTCATGCGTTTTAAAAACTAATGATAATCTAGAGATATGGTCAATAGGATCCAACGAAACTGATGAAGCCGGCCTACTTAAAAGATTTTTTGATGGAATTGAGAAATATATTCCTAATTTGGTTACATGGAATGGTTCAGGGTTTGACTTGCCTGTTCTTAACTATCGAGCTCTAGCAAATAATATCCAGGCTAATAATTATTTTGACACTGGAGAAAATAATGCAGATTTTAAATGGAATAATTATCTAAGCCGTTATCATAAAAGACATTTAGATTTAATGGACTTTTTTGCCCTGTATAACGGAAGAAGTAATGCGTCTTTAGATCATATTTGTAAGTTATGTAATTTTCCCGGAAAATTGGATATGGACGGTGGCCAGGTTTGGGAAACCTATTTAAATGGAGGTGTTGACTCAATAAGAAACTACTGTGAAACCGATGTAGCAAATACTTATTTAGTTTTTTTAAGGTATTTATTTATGAAGGGGGATATTAATTTTGATTTATATATTAATGAGATTGAAAGCTTGCGTCAAACATTATTAGGGTATAAAAAGCCACATTGGAATAATTTTATTAAAGCGTGGGGCAATTAATTATGACTTCTCAAGTTGATGATGTAACTGTTATTAAATCTATGGACTACGAAGGCAGAGGTATATCGCACATTGATAATAAAATAATATTTATTGACAACGCAATTATTGGAGAAAAAGTTCGTTTTAAGATTTTAAAAAAGAAAAAAGAGCTTTTATTTGCAAAATCAATTGATATTAAAAACCCTTCTTCTCAGAGAGTTAAGCCAGAATGTGGTGTTTATGGTGTTTGCGGGGGATGCTCAATGCAGCATATTGAAATTTCATCACAATTAGCACTAAAGCAAAAAGCTTATGAGGATACATTACGGCATGTTGGAAAAATAAAGCCAAACGAAATATTAAGACCTATTTTTGGACCCGAAATGCACTATCGGCATAAAGCAAGACTAAGAGTTAAATTTGTAAAGAAAAAGAACAGAGTTTTAATTGGCTTTAATGAAAAGTTGTCACATTTTTTGACCGATATGACAGCGTGCCCTGTGCTACCCACTAAAATATCTGAATTAATATTACCACTTCAAAAGCTCATCAAAGACGTTACTATTAAAGATAAAATTCCACAAATTGAGTATGCTTCAAATAAAAAAAGACATATTTTAGTTCTTAGAATCTTAGAAAATTTCACTGAAAGTGATATTGAAAAGTTAAGTAAATTTGAGGGGTTGCATGGGGTTGAATTTTGGACACAAACAAAAGGAATTGATACTGTGAAGCCATTATTACAGAAGTCTTCCGAAGAAATATTTTATGAGAATCCTGAGTTTGGAATAAAGTATTTATTTAATCCAACTGGTTTTATACAAATAAACCCTTACGTTAATCAAGTTCTTATTAGAAAAATTTACACAGTAACAAAACCAAATAATAACGATGTGATCTTTGATTTTTTTTCTGGGGTAGGTAATTTTTCTCTTCCATTAGCAACTTCTGGAGCAAAAATAACAGCAATTGAGGGAGATGCTGCACTTGTAAAGACAGGCAATATTAATGCAAAAAAAAATAAACTTGATAAATTTTTAACGTTCAAAAATATTAACTTATTTGATATTTGTATTGAACAATTAAAGGAACTAGGTAAGGCAGATAAGTGGATAATAGATCCACCGAGAGAGGGCGCCTTTAACTTAATTAATATGATTGATTCTAGCGTAAGACCAAAATTAATTATTTACATTTCATGTAATGCGGCTACTTTTGCAAGAGATGCTCGAATTTTAGTTGAGCAAAAAGGGTATCGTTTTTCAACAGCTGGAGTTTTAAATATGTTTCCTCATACATCTCATATTGAATCAATGGCAACCTTTAAATATGGTGATTAAAGAACTTTCGAAAAGATTTTCTTTCTTTCTGGTTCTTTTTGTTTTTCTATTATCTAGCTGTACAGTTGACACAAATAATAAAAATATATTATTTGCTATTGCCCAAGAGCCTCAGAACTTAGATCCTAGATTTCAATCTGATGCAGCTTCAGAGAGGTTGTCTGAATTACTATTTTCGCCTTTTTTTTATTTTGATAAACAATTTCAACCTCAGTCTAAATTAGTGAATTGGCAAGAATTAAATTCACTCAAATATAAATTTACAATAAAGAAAAATTTACCAAAGTTTCATGATTTAAGAACTATGGATATTAATGACATTCTCGTAACCCTAAAAACATTGAGGGGCTTAGAAACCTCCAGATTTTTTACTGAATTTAAAAATATAAATAATGTTAAGAAGACTTCTGATAATTCTTTTATTATTGAGTTAAATCATAAGGATGTAAATTTTTTATCTCGTTTAAATTTTTTTATATTACCTGCAGAGTTAATTAATAAAAAACATAACTTCTCTGTTCGACCTGTTGGCTCAGGCCCCTTTTCTTTTGTAAGCAATGTACCTCATTTAAAGATTAAAAGAATAAGTGATGGCCAGATTATTGAATTTATTCATATCAAAGATCCAACTGTTCGGGTTTTAAAGCTTATTAATAATGAAATTGATTTATTACAAAATGATTTACCTCTGGAAATGATTAAGCTTCTTGAGGCTGAAGATAAGATATCTACCTTAAAAGAATTTGGATCGAATGTATCTTACATTGGATTTAATTTTAATGATTCATTATTAAAAAACCCTTTTTTTAGAAAAGCTTTAGCTTTAGCAATAGATCGCCAATCATTGATAGACTATTTTTTGAATGATAGAACAAGAATTGCAAATCAAATTCTATCTCCTGAGCATTGGGCTAGTGAAAAAATAAATACGACTGAATACAATCCTAACTTAGCAAAAGATTATATCAAGGAGATTGGAATTATTGATCCAATTGTAATTACCCTTAAAACCTCAACTGACCCTTTTAGAGTAAAGATTGCAACTGTAATTCAAAAACAATTAGAAATTATTGGTGTGAAACTAGTTATTAAATCTCTAGATTGGGGAACATATTTTAAAGATATTCAGGCAGGTGATTTTCAATTATATGGATTAACTTGGGTCGGTATTAGAAATCCAGAAATCTATAATAAAATTTTTAATTCTAAACTTATACCGCCTAAAGGTTTAAATCGTGCGGGTTATAATAATAAAGAAACAGATCATCTCCTTATTGATGCAAAAAAATATAATTTATGGAATAAAGTCATCAGAAAGGTACATAAAGATAATGTTTTTATGCCCCTGTGGTTCGAAGGAAACTTTGCTGCTTTTAATAAAAATATAAGCGGTTATTATATTCACATTGATGGAAGTTGGAAGGCCTTAAAAACAGTTAGGAAGAAAAATGACGATTTTAATTAAAATATCAATAAAAAATCAACGGCTTACTATGACTGACAATAAGTACGACCTATTGGGGAGCGTTTCGAAACTAGCGACCTCGAAGTCAGAGATGAGCGTGTCACTAAAAACATTGCTAAGTCGAGGGAGCATCGACTATCCGGACCAGAAAGAGTATCTAGAGGTTCTGGAAAAAGGGATACAGCTGAACGACGATAGCATCAACTTGAATCAGTTTCGCCAGAAAGTAAAGCAACTCAAGAATCATCAAGTAAATAAATCTTATTTAATATCAACTGCTCTCAAAGGAATAGGTCAAAATAAAAATAGCTTTCAAACCCCGATAGGGACTCACTATATTCGTGCAAAAATTGGTAAAGACTTACCACCATTAAGTATTTTTGAAGCTAGAAGACCTACTGGAAGAATATGGAACAAAGAAGATGCAGAATCATATCCAAATCAAGATTGGGTTTTGTCTAGGATTTTATGGTTATCAGGAAAAGAATTGGGGGTGAATCGTTTAGGGTCTTTAGATACAATGCAAAGATTTATTTACATTCATGGTACCCCTGATGAAAGTCAATTAGGAGAGCCCCTCTCACATGGGTGTATAAGAATGTCTAATGATGATGTTATTGAGCTTTTTGATTTAGTATTTGCGGGTACGATTGTTCATATTAATGCAGAATAATTTTCCAATAATATTTTTTTCGTCTTGCCTTCAGGTATTAGGTATTTTTATCGTTACTTTTTTTATCTTACATTTGTTGCCAGGAGATCCGATTCAAGTCATGTTAGGAGAGTCAGCAGCTCTTTCTGACCAAGTTAAACTTCGTGCAGAGTTGGGACTAGACCAACCAATATACAAGCAAATAATTAATTCTTTTTCTCAAATAATGCATGGCGATTTTGGCAATTCTATTTTTACTGGGGCGCCAATCAAAGAGCAAATAATTTTTGCTATGAAGAATACTTACTATCTTGCATCGGCTGCATTAATCATTGCAATAATACTTGGTATTACAGGGGGGGTGATTGCAGCAAAATATAGGGGAAGTTCTCTGGATAAGGTAATCATTAATTTAAGTTTATTTTTTATATCAATTCCACATTTCTTTTTAGGTCCATTATTAATGCTTTGTTTTTCAATTGGATTCGGCTGGTTACCAATAAGTGGAATGGATAGCCCATTTTCTATTGTATTGCCAGCTTTAACACTATCGCTTGGTATGTTAGCTATTATTATTAAAATGACTAGAAACTGCATGATTGAAATTATGGAATCTGATACTGTTCGAACTGCAAGAGCAAAGGGTATGAGAGAATGGTCAATTACAATACACCACATATTTCGATTAGTTTTAATCCCATTAATTACAATTATTGGAATGCAATTCGGATCTTTACTTTCTGGTGCTGTTATCACAGAAACATTATTTAGTTGGAATGGTCTTGGAATGCTATTGGTAAACTCAATTCAAATGCGAGATTATCCAATTACACAAGCTTGTATTTTTGTTATTGCAATTTCATATGTATTGGTAAATCTTTTAACTGAAATTTTATATAAGATAGTTGATCCAAGAATGAAGGATATTTAGATTTGAAAAAATTAGTTTTTTTTATAGTTTTTTTTTGGTTGTTCGGACTAATTATTAAATTATTTACTGCGTTTGATTCAAACCAGATGATATTTGATGAGATTTTAATTAAACCTAATTTTTCTTCATGGCTAGGAAGAGATGATTATGGAAGAGATATTTTCCATCGATTAATTGATGGTTTTTTAAATTCCTTTGAAATAATATTTATTGTTACAGCTATTTCAAGTTTTATTGGAGTTTTTATTGGAGTAATCTCTGGATACTTTGGGGGAAAGCTAGATCAAATTGTAAGGTATATAACTACATTATTTATGGCCTTTCCTGGTATATTGCTTGCCATTGCTTTCGCAGCTATCTTAAGTCCAGGTAAATTTAATTTAATTCTTGCTTTATCGATTGGTAGCTGGGTAGGTTATGCCAGACTTGCAAGAGCTCAAACTATATTGATTAAGAGTTTAGATTTTGTTAAAGCTTCTAAGTCAATGGGGGGCTCACATAGATTAATAATAGTAAATCATATTCTGCCATCTCTTAAGACACCCTTAACAGTAGAAGCAACTTATGCTATTGCTGGACTAATTATTGCAGAGGCTAGCCTCTCATTTATTGGTTTAGGGCTGCAAGCACCAATGGCTTCTTGGGGCGGTATGATGAGAGATGGCGTAAGGTTTTTATTAGTATCACCTCACTATGCATTATTTGTTGGTTTAAGTATTATGTCTTTAGTTTATTGCATTAATTATTTAGGCGATTTTTTACATAAAAAGTGGGATATTAAAAGTAGTGAAAATAAGTAATTACAAATTAATATTTATTTCATATATTTTCAAGTGGAGATAATTAAACTATGTCTTGCTTAATGATAGATGTTAATGGCTTCACTCTGAATTCCTCCGATGAAGAAAGGATTAAAAATCCATTGGTTGGAGGATTGATTTTATTTTCCAGAAATTATGCAGATAAAGATCAACTCAGGGAGCTAGTCGGCTCAATCAGGAGTATTAAAAAAGAAATACTAGTAGGGGTTGATCACGAAGGAGGTCGGGTTCAAAGATTTAGGGAGGGTTTTACTGAAATTCCTAACATGAGGAAAATTGGAAAAATTTATGAGCAAGATCCTGGGTACGCTAATAGCGTTGCTAAATTAACCGGTTGGTTGATAGCAAGAGAACTGGGAGAGTTCGACATAGATTTTAGTTTTACTCCAGTTTTAGATATTGATTATGGTTCGAGTTCTGTGATTGGCGACAGATCTTTTAATACTAAAATTGCGCCAATTATAGAGTTAGCTGGATCACTTGCAAGGGGTTTGGATCATGGTGGCATGCAATCTGTTGGAAAGCATTTTCCTGGGCATGGATTTATAAAAGCAGACACACATCTTGAATCAGCGCTAGATGAACGTTCGCTAGAAAATATTCAGAATAACGATATGCTTATTTTTGAAAGCCTTATTCGTAGTGGAATAAAAGGCATCATGCCTTCTCATGTGATTTATTCTTCATGTGATAAAAGCCCTGCGGGACTTTCAAAATTTTGGCTTCAAGATCAATTAAGAAAACTATTAAAATTTAAAGGGGCAATTTTTAGTGATGACATGAGTATGAAAGCTGCAGAGCTTTCTGAAAAAAACATTACCTCAAGAGTTAAAAAAGCGCTTGTTGCTGGTTGTGATATGGTTTTAGTCTGTAATTCACCTAAAGAAGTTGACCTCTTACTTGGTGGTTTGGAGTGGAGCTCTGGAGAAGCATCTTATCGTAGACTTCAATCTATGAGATTAAATAAAATTAAAAATAAAACTACAAGCTTTGAGGGTAATAGTCTTGAGCAAGCCCAGTCGATTATGTTAAATATGTAAGAAAGTATAATTTAGATGTCAAATAACCTTGAACTTTATACTTATAGACCTTATCCTATTGGTAGTAAGTTTTTATTTTATTATTTAAGGATTTAATTACTATGCAAAATAATTTTGACGTTGCGTCTTCCTCGCAATCTGCTTTAGCAACTAATAAAGTACTAAGAAACACATACGCATTGTTAGGAATTTCATTAATTCCTACAGTTATCGGCGCATTAATCGGTATGAGTATGAATTTTGGATTTATGGCTCAAAGCCCAATCTTATTTTTTATTGCGACACTTGGAATCATGTTCGGTATGTTTTATCTTATTAGAAAAAATAAAGATAGTAGTCTAGGTGTTGTTTTTCTCTTAGGCTTAACTTTTTTACTAGGTATGCTTCTTGGCCCAATTCTTCAAGCAGCTTTTAGCCTTAGTAATGGTGGGCAAATAGTTGGACTGGCGGCTGGAGGAACAGCTACTATATTTTTAGTGCTTTCAGGTATAGCGACAACAACAAAAAGAGACCTCTCTTCTATGGGAAAATTCTTAATGATTGGCTTAGTTCTTTTAATTTTAGCCATGGTTGTTAATATGTTTTTTCAAATACCAGCGATGTCACTTGCAATATCTGGTATAGCAGTTCTTATCTTCTCGGGATTCATTCTTTACGATGTGAATCGAATTGTAAAAGGCGGAGAAACAAATTATATTATGGCAACTCTGGCTTTGTATTTAAACATTTACAACTTATTTGTTCATCTACTTCATATCCTTATGGCTCTCATGGGTAACCGCGATTAAATTTTATGAGTTAATTAAAACCATGAATTATTTATTCATGGTTTTTTTCCTTTTTTTTCTAAAGAATTCTTTTAAAATTTGTACAGCTTCTGACTCTAAAAGGCCGGCATGAACCTTGCAATGATGATTAAGGCTCTTATTGTTTAATAAATTTATATGGCCCCCGCAAGCACCAGTCTTAGTATCATGTGCGCCAAAATATAAGTTTCTAATACGGGCATGAAATATTGCCCCTAAACACATTATGCAGGGCTCCAACGTTACGTAAAGATCACAGTTAACCAACCTATAGTTACCAATTTTTTCCCCGGCATCTCTAAGGGCATTAATTTCAGCATGCCCAGACGGGTCAGATTTATTAATAGATTGATTGTATCCAGCACCTATAACCTTTCCTTCTTTGGAGACTATCGCACCAATTGGTACTTCATTTAACTCGTATGCTTTTTTTGCTTCCTTAATTGCTTGCTGCATAAAAAATTCATCCACTAAAAACTCCTTAATTATTTAATGCAATAAAATGAATTATAATGGCTTTTAATGTCAAAATTGATGATGGTTTAATTTTAAATCTTAAGGAAACATAAAAATAATTGAAAAAATTAGCAAATACTGAAGTTACAATTGATAAACTACTTTCTGAAAGATGGAGTCCAAGAGCTTTTGAGCCTAATTTTTTGATTGGTGAGGAATCAATTAAATCATTGATGGAGGCAGCAAGATGGGCTCCTTCTTGTTTTGGGGATCAGCCATGGAGGTTTGTTTTATTTGAAAAGTCCGACGCAACTTACTGGACAAAAGCACTTAACTGTCTATCGGTAGGAAACCAAAATTGGGCTATGGACTCTTCATTATTAATCGCTGTATGTGCTCATCAATATTTTGATCACAATAACGAGCTAAATCGTTGGGCTCAATATGATACCGGTGCTGCAGCAGAAAATATTTGTCTTCAAGCAACTAGTTTAGGTTTAAAGGCTCACCAGATGGGTGGTTTTGATGCCTTAAAAACAAAAGTATTAGCAGCTATTCCTGATGATTACGATGTAATGTCTTTCATTGCAATAGGTAAAAGTCTTCAAGAAAGTGAGTATAATGACGAGCAGAGGGAAAGAGAGACGGCTCCTAGGAAACGAAAACCCTTAGAAGAGCTATATTTTATTAATAAGTGGCAAGACAATAGTTAGGATAAATATGAAAAATTTAATTACACTGAATAAAGATAACTTTAAAAAAACAATTGAAGAAAATCCTTTTGTCATAGTAGATTTTTGGGCTACATGGTGTAAACCATGTGTTGCATTCACGCCGATATTTGAGGCAGCAGCCAAAGAGAATAAAGATATTATTTTTGGAATGGTGAATATAGATAAGGATAAGGTTATTGCCGAATACTTTCAGGTTGAAATTGTCCCTGCAATTTTATTTATTAGAGACAGAGCTGGAATTCATGCTCAAGATGGTGAAGTTGGCGCACCCGCATTTGATGAAATGATTAAGTGGGCTAGAGGGTATGACATGAGTACAGTTAAAGATTACTACGAAAGAGAAGAAAAGAAACTAAATTAAGATCCTTCCTTAAGAAACTTTATAGGATCTACAGATTTACCATTTTTTCTGATTTCAAATAGTAGTTTAACCATATCTGTTCCGCTGCTCCCCATAGTACCAATAGTTTGGCCTGCTACAACCTCAGCCCCCTCCTTAACTAGCAATTCTTTTTGATGCGCGTAAACACTTAAAATATTATTACTATGTTTAATTATAATAAGTCGCCCATAACCTTCTAGGTCTTCTCCAGAATAAATAACTTTTCCTTTAGCCACGGATCTAACCTCTTGGCCAGGGACACCATAAAACTCTATTCCTTTTTTTATGGCAGATGGATTAAATTCACTTACAGGAGAGCCATCTGTAGGCGATTGCCATGCCCTTGATGTTTTTTCTTTTTGAGCAATGACTTGATTTGCTTTTTTTATTGATTTCTTAGAATAAACTTCACGGATTGCCTTCGGATTATCTATATTTACTGGATCTCCAAATTTAAACTCAGTTTCACTTGTAATTTCACTTGTAATTTCTTCCTCATTAAATGGAATTGTACCAACCTGCTCTGAGTCTATTTTTTTTATTGGCTTTTGTTTATCTTGTACCAATATGTCTAATCTAATTTCATCTCCTTTTTTAACAAAGTATGGTTTTTTTAATCCATTTGCTAAAGCCACTTCTTTATAATCAAAGCCACATTTAATACTTATACTAAATAACGTCTCATCTTTTTTAACGATATAAACATCTGAACATTTGTTTACTGTAGGCCTATATTTTTTCTGCTCCACGGGAACTGGAGTTTTTGAAGCGCAGCCAATAAAAAAAACAGAACATAGTAATAAGAAAAGAATTCTTTTCTGTATCCATCTACTTGAAGCCATATTCATTATTTTTCGATCCATTTTTTTACACTCTCAATATTTTTATGATCCGTTAAATCGGCTTTAATTGGTGAAATAGAAACTAATCCTTTTTCTGTAGCATTAAAATCTGTGCCGGGTCCGTTATCACATGGCTGTCCTGCTGCTCCAACCCAGTAATTTATTTCACCATTGCTGTCCGTTTTCTTAATAACCGGTTTTGCTTCATGTCTTTTGCCTAGCCTGGTTATTTCGTATCCTTTAATCTCTTCAAAAGGGACATCTGGAACATTAATGTTTAATAAAATACCATCTTTAGATTTAGTTTTATTATATGCCTTAATAAGTTTAAGGGTCACCATTGCAGCTGTGTTAAAGAATTTAGGTTCGCTTTTAGCCATTGAGATAGCAAATGATGGTATGTTCAAAAGATAGCCCTCCATGGCCGCTGCAACAGTTCCTGAGTAGATCGTGTCATCACCCATGTTAGCTCCATCGTTAATTCCTGAAATAATCATATCAGGTTTATAGTTAAGTAAACCTGTTAAAGCAATATGAACGCAATCAGTTGGAGTTCCGTTTACGCAATAAAAAGTGTCATCTATTTTTTTCACTTTAAGTGGTTTATTAAGGGTGAGTGAACTACTAGAGCCACTTCTATTTTGGTCGGGAGCTACAACTACCACGGTTGCAATAGTCTTTAATTGATTAACTAAAGCTTGTATTCCAGGAGCCAAGTAACCATCATCGTTGGAAACTAATATTTTCATTTGCTATTCATCTTTTTACAAAAAAATATTGTGCTCAAAAAAAATACTATAGACAAAAAAGTTTGAAAAAAAGCAAAGTAACGTGACACACCTATTTCACTGTAAAGCCTGACTGTACCTTCGGTAAAGAAAATTAATATAAGCATGCTTGCCCATTGATATGTATACAAGTTCTTTTTAAGGATACCTTGAAGCGGGAGAAGTAAAACAATAGCTTTGATAACCATCCAAGACCCTTCTTTTTCAAGTGGATTAAAAAAAAGCTCCCAAGTAATATTTAAAATTATTAGACTTATCAAGCTGCAAGCGGCAAGATAATAAAGTCTATTCATTTAAAAGCTTCGCTGTTATTTTTGCCAATCTCACACCTTGAGCAAAACAAATAATTTTTTCTTCTTCTGATATACCTTTAGCGTCGTGATCTCCGCCAACATGGCTTGCTCCATATGGGGTACCACCAGTTTTTGTTTTAGAGAGTTCAGGAATTGAGTATGGAATTCCAACCAAAATCATCCCCATATGCTGTAATGGTAGTTGCATACTTAATAAAGTTGATTCGTTGCCCCCATGATTTGAGCTTGAAGAGGTAAAAACACTAGCTGGTTTATTTTCTAAAGAGCCTTTTAGCCATACCGATGAAGCAGAGTCTAGAAAAAATTTAAGGTGTGCCGCCATATTACCAAACCTAGTTGGACTTCCTAGAGCAAGCCCGTCACAGTTTTTTAAATCATCAAGTGTGGCATATGGAGAGCCTGAGTCAGGAACTAATTTCTCTTTTTCATTAAGGCTGACTGATACCTCTTGAACTGTTCTAATTTTTGCACTTACCCCATCAACAGAGTTAACTCCTCTGGCTATAATAGAGGCCATATTTTTAACTGACCCACTTTTGGAATAGTAAAGAATTAATATTTCAGCCATCAAATTTTTTTTGCAAGCGAGGCCGCCATCCCAACATAGTTTTGAGGGGTTAAATGCAAAAGATAATCTTTATCTTTTTTAGGCAAATCAAGAAGCTTTATAAATGAATGCAACAATTCTTTATTTATATTTTTATTTCCTCTGGTTAAATCCTTTAGTTTTTCATAGGGGTTTTTTATTCCATTTTTTCTCATAACTGTTTGAATAGGCTCTGCAAGAACTTCCCAAGCCTGATCAAGATCTTTATTTATTATATCTTTATTTATTTCTAACTTGGTAAGTCCTTTGAGACATGAGTTGTAAGCTATTAAGCTGAAACTAAAAGATAAACCTATATTCCTAAGAACAGTTGAATCCGTTAAATCTCTTTGAAGTCTTGAGATTGGAAGCTTTGCAGAAAAGTGATTAAGTAATGCGTTAGACATTCCTAGGTTTCCTTCTGAATTTTCAAAGTCAATTGGATTCACTTTATGTGGCATAGTTGATGAGCCCACTTCATTTTTTAGTGTCTTTTGTTTAAAATATCCATTTGAAATATAAGTCCAAATATCACGATTAAAATCAATAAGAATAGTGTTCACCCTAGAGACATTTTGAAAAATTTCTGCCATAAAGTCGTGAGGCTCTATCTGGGTTGTATAAGGATTATAGGTTAGACCAATGGAACCTATAAATTCTTTAGAAAATTTCTGCCAATTTTTTTTTGGGTAAGCTGACATATGTGCATTGAAGTTTCCGACCGCTCCATTAATTTTACCTAATATCTCTTGATTTTTTAATTGCTTAATTTGTCTTTTAAGTCTGTATGAAAAATTAGCTAATTCTTTACCCATTGTTGTTGGGCTTGCAGTTTGACCGTGAGTCTTTGCCAAAATAGAAATTGCAGAGAATTTATTGGAAAGCATACTTGTCTGTTTTAGGATTTTCTCTATTGTTGGAATAAGGGTGTGCTGTAAACCATCCTTTAGCATTAGAGCATACGCAAGATTATTTATATCTTCAGAGGTGCAAGAAAAATGAATAAATTCACTCACTTTTTCTATTTCTCTCTCGTTTTTAAGTAACCTTTTAAGCCAGTATTCAATTGCTTTTACGTCATGGTTTGTAATTTTTTCAATTTTTTTTATAGCGAGAGCATCTTTCTGATTAAAGTTTTTAATGACATTGTTTAATGTGGAGACTGTCTTGACTGAAAACTTTGGGACTTCTTTTATTTCTCTATCTTTGCTTAGAGCTATTAGCCAGAGAATCTCAATTTTAACTCTATTATGTATCAAGCCGAACTCACTAAATACTAGTCTTAAAGGGTCAGCTTGAGCGGAATATCTTCCATCTATAGGAGAAATTGCAGTTAGCGCAGAAATCATAAGATACCTTTTAAATTAATAAGCATATTTTACATTAAAAATGAATTATTTTTTTTATGTTGAAGAGATTTATTTAATCTTTGGGAAATTCTTTCATTTACTTTAAAATAGGAGTCTTAAGCATTATTAATATTTAAACAAAGGAATTAAATGTTAGATTTGTATCTATCTGAGGAGGCTAAAAGAAAAAAGCAGGGACTACCATCGCTTCCTCTTAACTCTGAACAAACGGCATTATTGGTTGAGTTATTGAAGAAAGATTCAGTTCAATCACCAGATTTATTGATGGGCTTATTAGAAAATAGAGTTCCAGCAGGAGTTGATCAAGCTGCCTTTGTAAAAGCTTCTTTCTTGAATGATGTTGCCTGCGGGAAAGTTAAGTCACATTTTATCAGTGATGATTATGCGATTAAGATGTTAGGTACTATGCTTGGTGGTTATAATGTGCAGTCTCTCGTTGCCTTATTGAAAACTGACAAAGCTGATTTAGCTGCTAAAGCCTTATCTAAGATAACACTCATTTTTGATGCATTTTATGATGTCGAAAAACTTCATAAAGATGGTAATAGTTCTGCAACTAATTTAATTAAATCTTGGGCTGAAGCTGAATGGTTTTCTTCTAGAAAAATTATTCCGAATTCAATTAGAGTTATTATTTTTAAAGCAGAAGGCGAAACAAATACTGATGATTTATCACCAGCACAAGATGCGTGGTCAAGGGCAGATATTCCTCTTCATGCTAAATCAATGTTCATCAATAAAATACCAAATATATTTAAAGTAATAGAAGAGCTTAAGTCAAATAATTTACCGATAGCATTTGTTGGTGATATTGTTGGAACAGGCTCTTCTCGGAAATCAGCTATTAACTCGTTGCAGTGGCATTTTGGGAAAGAAATACCTCACATACCAAATAAAAATTCTGGTGGAATAATTTTAGGTACAAAAATTGCACCTATTTTTTTTAATACTGCCGAAGATTCTGGAGCACTTCCTATTAAATGTGATGTATCGAAATTAAATACTGGAGATGTGGTTGAATTAAACCTTAAAGAAAAAAATATTACCGATAAGGACGGAAATGAATTGGTAAGTTTTAAACTTAATCCTATTACAATTTTAGATGAACTGAGGGCTGGAGGAAGAATACCTTTAATAATAGGAAAAGGACTTACAGAAAAAGCAAGGTTCTCATTAAAATTAAAACCTTCAAATAAATTTATTAGTATCATTCCACAAGATTTATCAGATAAAAAGGGTTTCACATTAGCTCAAAAAATTGTTGGTAAGGCATGTGGGGTTGTAGGCATTAGACCTGGAGTTTACTGCGAACCAAAAATAAATACCGTAGGCTCTCAAGATACTACGGGCGCTATGACAAGGGATGAGTTAAAGGAATTAGCGTGCCTTGGTTTTTCCGCAGACTTAGTAATGCAAAGTTTTTGTCATACCGCTGCCTATCCAAAACCTGTTGATATTGAGTTGCAACACACACTTCCTGATTTTATAAGTAGCAGAGGGGGTGTTTCATTAAAGGCGGGTGATGGGGTTATTCACTCATGGCTTAATAGAATGATCTTGCCAGATAGTGTTGGAACTGGAGGGGATTCACATACAAGATTTCCATTAGGAATTTCTTTCCCTGCTGGATCCGGCTTAGTTGCATTTGCTGCAGCTATGGGAGTTATGCCATTAGATATGCCTGAGTCAGTTTTAGTAAGATTTAGTGGGAAAATGCAGCCTGGTATTACATTACGAGATTTAGTAAATGCTATTCCATATTTTGCAATTAAAAAAGGTGATCTAACTATTGGGAAGAAGGATAAAAAAAATATATTCAATGGCTGCATTTTAGAAATTGAAGGATTACCAGACCTTAAAGTTGAGCAGGCTTTCGAGTTTTCTGATGCGTCAGCCGAAAGATCCTCTAATGGATGTACAGTCCGATTAAATAAGAGCCCTATAGTTGAGTTCTTGAAATCAAATATCGTGTTGTTGGAAAATATGATTACCAATGGCTATAAAGACTCTAGAACATTGCAGAGAAGAATTAAGTCGATGCAAGACTGGCTTGAAGAGCCAATTTTGTTAGAGCCAGATAAAGATGCAGATTATGCTTATATTTTGGATATAGATTTGAATACTATTACGGAGCCCTTAATTGCTTGCCCAAATGACCCTGATAATATTAAGACTTTATCTGAGGTGGCTAACGATAAAATTGATGAAGTTTTTATTGGTAGCTGTATGACTAATATTGGACACTATCGGGCAGCTGGAAAAGTTTTAGAGGGAAGTAATGACATTAAAACGAAATTATGGATAGCGCCGCCAACAAGAATGGATGAGTCACAATTAAAAAAAGAAGGAGTGTATTCAATTTTTAATTCAGTTGGTGCGCGAACAGAGGTACCTGGCTGCAGTTTATGTATGGGAAATCAGGCAAGAGTTGAAGATAATGCTGTTGTTTTTTCAACTAGCACAAGAAATTTTAATAATCGAATGGGTAAAGATGCTCAGGTTTATCTTGGGTCTGCTGAACTAGCGTCTTTATGCTCACTGTTGGGGTATATTCCATCTAAAGATGAGTACCTTAAAATAATGGCTGAGAAAATCGATAATAAATCAGATGAAATTTACACTTACCTTAATTTTGATCAACTTACCGATTATAATGAAAATAAAGTGATTGAAATAACCCCAGTTTCATAGATAACCCATGAAATACGATGCTAATTGTAAGGATTGCGAAAGATTAAGTTCTTTTTTAAATCAGGTTAAAAATAAAAATCCAGATTATTTTTGTAGGCCCGTTCCTTCGTTTGGGGAAAAAAAGACACCCTTTTTAATTGTTGGTTTAGCTCCTGGGATGCATGGGGCGAACAAAACTGGGAGACCATTTACCGGTGACCACGCCGGAATCTTACTTTATAAAACTTTATATAAATTTGGCTTTTCTAATTCAGAAAAATCCGAATCTACGAGTGATAATTTAATATTAAACCGTTGCCGAATTACAAATGCTGTTAAATGTTTGCCACCTGATAATAAGCCTAGCTCAACTGAAATTAAAAATTGTAATAAATTTCTTCGCTCTGAAATATCTGAATTAAATGAAAAATCAATTCTCTTAGCTTTGGGACTAATTGCTCATAACGCAATTTTAACAGCATTGAATTTACCTAAAAAAGAGTATAAATTTACTCATGGTAAGAGGCATAATTTACCTAAAAATTTTGTTTTATATGATAGTTACCATTGTAGTCGTTACAACACTCAAACGAAGAGATTAACTGAAAGTATGTTTCATGAAGTATTTTTATCAATTAAAACTGAGATGGAGATTTAAGATGCCTTATATAAATATAAAACTTGCAGGAAGTTTAAATAGAGATCAAAAAAAAGAAATAGCTAAAGAGGTAACTAGTTTGATGGAGAGGGTCGCTAATAAGCCACATGCTTATACATACGTTATTTTTGATGAGGTTAAGCCAGAGGATTGGGCAATAGGGGGAAATCTTTTAGGTTAGCTTTGAGTGATTTAAAATTAATAATTAAAAATTTTCCAAGCCTTCCTGGTGTTTATCGGATGATAAATATTAAGAAAGAGGTTATTTATATAGGAAAAGCAAAAGACTTAAAGAAGCGTGTGAGCTCATATTTTGGAAAAACTCAAACTAGCCCACGAACAAAGCTAATGGTGGGTAATATTAATTCTATTGAATTCACTATGACTAATACGGAAGCCGAAGCACTGATACTTGAAAATAATTTAATCAAGAAATTTATGCCTAGGTATAACGTTATCTTTCGGGATGATAAGTCTTATCCTTATTTAAGCATCTCTAATGATAAGTTTCCTAGAATGCGATTTCATCGCGGTAAGCAAAAAAAAGAAAGTAAATACTTTGGACCCTTTCCTAATTCAGGTGCTGTTCGAGAAAGTATTAAGTTACTTCAAAAAGTTTTTATGCTTAGAACATGTGAAAATTCAGTATTTAATAATCGAACAAGGCCTTGCTTGGAATATCAAATTAAAAGATGTACAGGTCCTTGCGTAAATTTAATTAGTGAAAAAGATTATAAAAAAGATACTGAGCAAGCTGCATTATTCTTAAAAGGTAAAGACTCAGCGGTTGTAGGCGACTTAACAAAAAGAATGAATGAGCATTCAGAGAAATTTAACTATGAAAGAGCAGCTATTTTTAGAGACAGGATACAAAGTTTAAGACAGATAAGGTTGAAGCAGTCTGTTAGTGACTTTAGTGAAAAAGATGCAGATATTATTTCTTTTGTATCATCCCTTGGCCAGGTTTGCGTAAATGTAGTTATGATTAGGGGCGGAAGACATCTGGGCGATAAAAGTTTTTTCCCAAAAAACAATATCACCACTGAAGAGAAAAATATAATTGAAATTTTTATTTCACAATACTATGATCAAAAACCTCCTCCACCAGTTCTGGTATCAGAGGAGACTATTAATAGGGATTTAATTAATGATTTTTTCGAACTTAAAAACTACCCAGCTGTAAAAATTATTACTAAGTTAAGAGCAGATAAAAGAATGTGGATGATTATGGCTAAAAAAAATGCTAGTGAAGCTCTTAAACAAAAAAATAGTCAGCATGCAAGTCAGTTGAAAAGACTTGAATCTTTCAGAGACTTATTAAATGTCTCTGATGACACAAATAGAATTGAATGCTTTGATATTAGCCATACTATGGGAGAAGGAACAGTCGCTTCATGCGTTGTTTATGATAAAAATTCTCTTCAAAATAAAGAGTACAGAAGGTATAACATAAAAGATATTACGCCTGGAGACGACTATGGTGCTATGAAGGAGGTTCTGGAAAGAAGGTATGAGAAAATTATTGCAACAGATGGATTAAAGCCGGATGTAATTTTGATAGATGGAGGCAAAGGGCAACTTGGTGTTGCAATGCGTATAATGGAAAACTTAGGTATAGTTGACATTCTTCTTGTCGGTGTTTCTAAAGGACCAGCTAGAAAAGCTGGTCAGGAAAAACTATATATTGCAGGAGGGCCTGTTTTAGAAAACATTGATTCAGGTAATTTAGGTTTTCATTTAATTCAGCAAATAAGGGATGAAGCTCATAGGTTTGCAATTGTAGGACATAGAGCTAGGCGGTCAAAAGCAAGGCTAACTTCATCGATAGAGAGCGTAGAAGGAGTGGGTTCAAACAAAAGAAAATCTTTGCTTGTATACTTCGGAGGGCTCGATGGTGTAAAGAATGCATCTGTTGAGGAGCTTATTATGGTTGCTGGTATTAATACAAATTTAGCTGAAAAAATACACAACTTTTTTCATTAACACTGGAGGCATTTTGAAGATTATTAATATTCCTAATTTACTAACATTATTCAGGGTGTTTTTAATTCCACTATTGGTTGTAACTTTTTATTACCCTGGAGAAACAATTCTTTTAAATGATAGGAATTTAATTGCAACAATAATTTTCATAATAGCTGCAATTAGTGATTGGTTGGATGGTTATCTTGCTAGGAGGTTATCTCAAAGTTCAAGTTTTGGAGCTTTTTTAGACCCAGTTGCTGATAAGTTAATCGTTATCACCGCCTTACTTTTATTGCTAGAGCTCGGTCGAATAGATTCTGTAATAGCAATAATTATAATAGGACGCGAGTTTATAGTTAGCTCTTTGAGAGAGTGGATGGCTCATCTTGGAAAATCATCAAGCGTTGCTGTTGCATTTATTGGAAAATTTAAAACAACACTACAAATGATAGCGATTATTTTTTTACTTTATTTTGAAGATATTGGAATTATACCAATTGGTACAATTGGACTTGTTTTAATTTATGTAGCAACAATTTTAACCATAGTTTCTATGCTTTATTATCTTAAAATATCAATAAAAGCATTAAGTGATTAGGACTAATAAAAAAATAGATTTAGTAACAATTAATTGACAGGCTGTAAAAAAAAGCTAAAATACTGGCTTTTCTATGCGGGAATAGCTCAGCTGGTAGAGCGATACCTTGCCAAGGTATAGGTCGCGAGTTCGAACCTCGTTTCCCGCTCCATATTTTATTAAAATAGGGGAGGCAAATCACCCCTTTTTATTGGCGCGTTAGCAAAGTGGTTATGCAGAGGCCTGCAAAGCCTTAGACGCCGGTTCGATTCCGGCACGCGCCTCCAATAAAAGTATTGGTAATTTTTTTGCCCGGGTGGCGAAATTGGTAGACGCAAGGGACTTAAAATCCCTCGACTTAACGGTCGTGCCGGTTCGATTCCGGCCCCGGGCACCATTTATTTCGAAATTATGAATTCTCAACATTTAAAAGAAATTAAAATCATACTTAAAAAAATACATAGGACGCTGATATATGTTTTTTGTATAGTAGGTTTTTTTGCAGCCCTATATTTCGGTCTTCTTATTTATTTATTTTATAATTAAAAATTAATTACATCCTCATAGTAAAATAAATACTACATTTAATAATATAAGTTGCTTATAGATGGAATTTAGAGAAAGAGGTTTTGATAAAGATATTTATAACGACCTTGTTAGCAAAGGCTTTAATCCTGCTTTGTCTAATATTTTTTCAGCAAGAAATATAAAAAGCTCTAGTGATATTGAATACCAGTTAGATAAGTTGCTGTCTCCAGATTTATTAAAATCAAACATTGATGTTGGTAAATTTTTAATGCAAGCAATTACCGCTAAACAAAAAATTGTTGTTGTTGGCGATTACGATGCTGATGGAGCAACTGCAACAGCTTGTTGTGTTTTGGGGTTGAGAAAATTTGGAGCTAATATTGATTTTATCGTACCTAATAGATTTGAATTTGGTTACGGCCTTACCCCGAAAATTGTTAGATTGGCATCAAAAAAATCTCCTGATATTATAATTACTGTTGATAATGGAATTGCGAGTATTGACGGTGTCGAAGAGGCAAATAAATTAGGAATCACGGTAGTAGTTACTGATCACCATCTACCATCTAAGCAACTACCTAATGCTTTATATATAGTTAACCCTAACCAAAAATATTGCACATTTCCAAGTAAAAGTCTCTGTGGTGTTGGTGTAATATTTTATGTTCTTTTATCTACAAGAATTGCTTTTAGGGATACCAGTTTCTTTGAGAATAGATTAGAACCAAATCTAGCAGATTTATTGGATTTGGTTGCGCTGGGAACTGTTGCTGATTTAGTGCCCTTAGACTTTAATAATCGTATTTTAGTTAAGTTTGGTCTGGATAAAATAAACTCTAATTCATGTAACTTTGGCATCAGGGCGATACTTGCTTTAAATAAAAATACTAAAATTGTCAAAAGCACAGACCTTTCTTTTGTTATTGCACCAAAGTTAAATGCAGCTGGTAGGTTAGATGATATGACTCTTGGTATCCAATGCCTTCTTTCAGATAATATGGATAGCGCTAATAATTTAGCAAAAAAACTAAATGCATTCAACGAGAAAAGAAAGTTTATTGAGCAAGGGATGAAGGAAAAAGCATTATTAATTCTAACTGAGCCAAACATAAAAAATTGTTATTCTGTGACTATGTTTGATCCAAGCTGGCACCAAGGTGTTATTGGTATTCTTGCAGCTAGAATTAAAGAAAAATATTATCGTCCAACAATAATATTTGCTGAAGGAGGTGCCGGTTTATTAAAGGGCTCAGGCCGATCAATTTCCTCCTATCATTTAAGGGATGCTTTAGACTTAATCTCTAAAAGAAATCCGAATTTAATTCATACTTTTGGTGGTCATGCTATGGCAATTGGATTAA
>Ga0209482_1000253_pt1 | contig 49205 bp, 48 predicted proteins | sample CoawatmetaG10DNA_FD_187512 | JGI IMG/M metagenome (GOLD analysis project Ga0209482, IMG submission 187512) | Marine microbial communities from the West Antarctic Peninsula - Coastal water metaG104-DNA (SPAdes) (version 2) | ecosystem: Environmental > Aquatic > Marine > Coastal ...
GTTTATTCCTTATATTGTTTACAAGGTCATCCCTTTCATGTTTTCTTTTAAGGACAGAACTAACAGATGTATTAAACCATTCACATCCTCTATGTGTCTTGATTCCCCATTGGTTTAGTTTCTTACTAATCCTTCTATATCCTAACCCTTCTTCTTTCATCAATAGGATCAAAGAATAAATCATGTATTGCCTTGTACTGTATCCTTTATCGTATATTAAGGAATTGGTTTGAAATTGGATATAAAATTCTATAACTGGAATGGTACTGGTAATAAAGGAACAATCCAAATTCATTCCGTTACAGTTGAGTGACTCATTATGGCACTCTATTAGTTGATTAATAAATTATGAATTCAATAATCTTTTTTCATTATTAAACTCCTACACTGGGAGGCACACTTATAATAAGATGTATATATATTTAATTATAGGTGTTTAATAAATGTCAAAGATTCTCATTACAGGCGCATCGGGATTGCTAGGTGCATCAATTTCCCCTTATTTGTCTGAGCAAAATTATCAGGTTGTTAAACATGGAAATAATAAATATTCAGATGTAAATTGTGATCTTACAAACTATTATTTTACGCAAGATATTCTAGATAAAGTTTATCCAGATATTATTATAAATTTAGTCGCACTAACTGATGTTGATAGCTGTGAAAAAAACCCACAAGAAGCATATTTAACAAATACTAAAACTGTTGAAAATATCGTTGAATGGATAAAAAAAAATTCTTCATGTCATCTTATTCATATATCAACTGATCAAGTATATGCTGGTGAAGGTCCAAGTAAAGAGAATGAATTAGCCTTAATAAATACTTATGCATATTCTAAATATACTGCAGAATTATTAGCTCTCCAAGTAAATGCAACTATTTTAAGAACTAATTTTTTTGGATATAGTAACTGTATTGGCAGGGCAAGTTTTAGCGACTGGTTATTGAAAGTGTTGCATGAGAAACAAAAAATTAAAGTATTTACAGATGTAAAATTCAGCCCTATATTAATTGATACTTTATGTCAAATGTTATCTGTTGTGATCAATTCGCCACAGCCTGGTGTTTTTAATTTAGGTAGCAAAGGAGGCATGAGTAAAGCAGATTTTGCTTTTGAGCTAGCTAAATGTTTTGATTTAGATAGTTCAAATTTCAAGCGGGTATTATCATCAGACTTTCAGTTTTTAGCAAGTAGGCCCAATGATATGCGCATGGACAGTTCATATTTTGAAGAGACATTTGAAGTTGATTTACCTAATTTATCAAATGAAATTCAAAAATTAAGTCAAATTTCCCAAGACAAAGACACAACCCACTAAGTCTGTTCATATTAATCTAGTTAAACCCGAAAAGGATATGATTTTTATAGTTAATCCATTTTGGATCAATTATATGAACGCTAACAGCTACCAGTATCTAAATATGATTTTGTACTAAATAATTGCCTAATGCCATCCACTTTATCCCACTTTTACAAAACGAATTAATCGCATCAAGCTCTGAAGATACTATAGGCTCTTCGTGCATATTAAAGCTGGTATTTATAATATTTGAAAGTCCAGTTATTTTTTTATACTCTGAAAGAATTTCATACATTTCTGGATAATCTTCTTCTGTAATAAATTGAGGTCTTGCAGTCCTATCAACATGGACAGTTGCTGGAGCCTCATCAACCATCCGCTGTGTGCAGTCAAAAGTCATTGTCATATATTTAGCAGCAAGCCCCCCTCCATTGATATTTTCATAATACTCGTTAACATCATCAATTAATGTCATAGGTGCAAATGGCATAAATTCATTACGATTTAAATATTTATTTAACCAATTATTGACTGAACTATCAGTGGCCTGATAGAGGATACTTCTATTACCTAAAGCTCTTGGGCCAAACTCCATAGAACCAAATACTCTAGCCACAACCTCACCCTTAGACAATAAATTAGCAATTTCGTTATTAATTGATGTCTTTTTTTGATAATGCAAAGTAGTTTTTTTAAGTTCTATTAAAATTTGATCATCTGAAACTGAATTACCAAGAAATGCCGTATCTAATGCATCTGGTTTTTTGCCAGTAAGCTCTGAATAAGCTAGCCATGCAGCGCCTATAGATAATCCTCCATCACCCATATTTGGAAACACATAAACATCTGATACAGAAGGATGATCTTTAACCCTTTGATTTACTTTAACATTAGCAAATATTCCTCCAGCAAGAGAAATTCTAATGTTTTTATCATCAATACCGGATAAAAATTCAAATATAACTTCTTCTAAACGTTTCTGTGCTGAAGATGCAACATCTTCACGTGAATACTTTGAAATAGCAGCATTTAATTGTGGATTATCATAAGTAGGCTTGTAAATTCCATTATGCATATCTCCACTAAAGCTATGGTTCTCACTATCATAAGAGATCATTTTTTTTATAGTTTTATAACTTTTTTGTTTGACGTCATAAGCAGCTAATCCTAAAACCTTTCCCTCATGCCTATGAGGAGTAAAACCAAGTGATTTTGTTATGGAACCATAGAAATAACCCAATGAATTAATTGTTGGTGTGTAGCTAATTTTATTCATATCAAGCCCCAGCCCATTCCAGAAAGAACCAGAACCATCTTCACCCCAACCATCTGCAGTTAGTAGGTAAGATTGCTCCCACCCAGAACCAAAAAAAGCAGTTGCAGCATGTGCTTGATGATGTTCATAAATACAAACCTTCTTCCCTAGTTTTTTTATTTCTTCTAAATATTTAGGCGTGCGTTCAGATATAATTTTCATCTCTTTCTTATATCTTTCATCTAGGGCTGATAGTTGAATATTTTTTAAATCATCAGAAAGATTGGAAGAATTAATTTTATCAATATTTCTCTGGAAAGCTTCATAATCTGGCTTAAGCAAATGAGTTCCATGTGTAGCAATATAATCAACATCGCTCATATTAATACCAGCAATCTTAAGAACTTTTTTAACTGACTTTATAGGAATTCCATTCCATAATTTCTTTCTATTTATTCTCTCCTCACTTATAGCTACATTTATTTTGCCATCAATCAGTAAACATGCTGATGCATCAGAAAGAAAAGAAATTCCTAGTATTATCATTTTTTTAAGTTTAATGAAAGTAAGAGTTTTATTAGTACTGAATTTTAAATAATGCTGACAGGAATATATGAACTATGGGAAATGAGAATTTTTTAATCCACCCCAGAATTTTCAATCTCTATTATATCATTTGAATTCATCTTGACAATACTTCTTAACAATGCAAATAGGCTCTAATTTATTAGAATTAGAGTTTAAATTTTTTAAGATTTATTTTTGTGAGTACTTACCATAATTAAATGATACAAAGAATCAAATTGAAATAAGGTTAGGTTTGCAGGCATTGTCAGACTGGAAATAATCCACTAAATAAGTCCATTCCAATAGTAGAAAATGAGTTTGTTCTAAACAGCATATTCTGCAATTTATCTACTTCTTTGATTCAAAGTTTTGTTTATCTAACCTTGAATAAAGGTTCTAGAATTTTTCCATGAATATTTTCTAATAAATTTTGATTATAAACGTGTCTCTTAATCATTGGTAATACTTCTGAATACATTTTTATTAAGCTATCAACTTCTTTCTTAGAGTGTGAAAAACTTATATTATGAAACCCTAATGTTAGAATTCCTCTCTTAAAAGACTCCTGAAGAAGAAAAGTTTTTATTTCAAAACTATTATATTTTTCTTGCTCTTTAATATGTAAAAAGCTCCATGAAGGATGGCCAGAAGTCCAAAAAATATCCTCTAAATCTTCATCAGAAATAAGCTCATTTAATTGCTCTAATAAATAAGCACCAATTTCATACAGGTGTTTTACAACATGCTTTTTTTTATACTTACTAATAACTGCACTAGCAGCTGCAAGAGATAAAGTTTCACCTCCAAAAGTGGCTGAAAAGAAAATATCTTCAACTTTTTGCATTATTTTATTACTGCCAACTATAGCAGAAAGTGGAAAGCCATTTCCCATGCCTTTACCAAAAGTAGCTAAATCTGGAATAACATTAAAAAATTCTTGTGCCCCACCTAAAGAATACCTAAATCCTGTAAAAGTTTCATCAAAGATCAGCAATGCATTATTCTTATGAGTCAATTCCTTAACTTTTTCTAAAAAATTATTCTCAGGATACTCAACATTCATAGGCTCCATAATTACACACGCTAATTTTTGCTCTTGGAACAAATTTTCAAGTGAATTAATGTTGTTATATTCAAACTTATGTGTCAGTTTTTTAACTCCAACAGGAACGCCTAAATCTCTTCCAGTTGATCCAATATACCAATCTTGCCATCCATGATAGCCGCATACTGCTACATGTTCTTCACCTGTATAGGCTCTAGCAATGCGAATAGATGCACTAGTAGCATCAGTACCATTTTTAGCAAACCTTACTTTTTCAGCACAAGGTATACTTTCAATCAACTTCTCAGCCACCTGAAGTTCCAAAGTATGGGGTAAAGAAAAAATCACACCATTCTTCATTTGTTCTTGCACCGCCTTATCAATATCTTTATCACAGTAGCCCAGAGTAACGGCGCCCAAAGCATTAACAAAATCAATATACTCATTACCATCAACATCTATTACTTTTGAGCCCTTACCTTCTTTAATAAAGAATGGTGACACACCCATAGGGTATTGAGTTAAGCTTTTACTAAAAGTTTGAGATGCTAAAGGGATAGACTTTAGTGCCTTTTCCAGAAGTTGGTTAGATTTTTTATACATTATTTAAAAACTCCTTATCTTCATTTAATGATTTTTCCAAACCTTCATTTCTAATAAATTTATTATTAATATTAGACAAATTAGGTCTTTCTTTTAATAAATTTAAAATATCATTTGTTAAAAACAATGAATTTTTTTCATATAAAGCTTGGTATATTTTTTCCACTAAAATAAAGTCTTCTGGCTCATCAACTGTCCAGCGAAGATGAGACAAATCTTGATTAAAGTCGAACACTCTATTGTTATATTGTTCTGGCCTATTAACAATATATTGTGTTACATGCTCTTTTTCAGAGGGTAAAGTGGCTTTATCCTTTGAATCAGACAAGGCCTTCATAGTTATTATTTCTGCGTCAAGTCCATCTGGAAATTTTAAAGATGTTTCAACATAATCAAAATTACCATCTAAGCAATATTTAATCATTTTATCTATCAATTGCCAATCAGTCAAAGGACAATCGCCTGTTAATCGAACAATATACTTAGGGTTATACAATTTTGCACATTGATAAAACCTATCTAAGACATTATCTAAATCACCCCTAAATATTTCGACATTATTATCTAAACACATTTTCTCTATAATATTGTCTGAATCATCAACTGAAGTTGCCACTACTAGCTTATCAATTAATGACGAATGCTGCAACCTTTCAATCTGATGCAATAACATCGGCTTATTTAATATAGGTTTTAAAACCTTCATTGGCAACCTTGATGAAGAGGAGCGTGCTTGCAGAATTGCTAGTATCATATTTTTCTCCGTAAAACAATTGATAAAGATATCATATTCGAAATGATATTACTTTTGATGGTTTTCTGCACACAGTTTTGACATATCTTCAAACCCTATAGTTATAAGAATTTCCATATTATGTAAACTCAGTATCTCTTCAAAATTCTATTGAAAAAATTAAGTTTCTTGAAGGCAAGCAATCCTCATCAGGAATAGTCACTACAGTAGAAGAACTAAAGGCATATCAAATTATAAAAACCATTCTAGTTGTGAATCCAAGATTAAACATTCATTCTGATAGATTTAGTTATAAAGATTACAAAGGACAATTTAAAATAATGGTTAATGAAATGCCATCTAAAGAAATTTGCCATCTTATTCTAACCAGTTCAGCAATGACTATAGTTATTGATAATATCTCTTTTGAATTAAACAGAGTCTCAACTCTTGAATTAAGCAAATATAAAAAGAAATTAGTAGACTCAGCACTTAAGCAAATTTAGGGTGATCAGAAACATGTATACGCAAAATCAATCTGTCACTTTAGAGTAGTTTTTCTTGCTCCTATTTTTTATATTTTATTAGTCTTTTAGCAGCATCTATTATTCTCAAATCTCGATAAATCTGCTCCTTACTGCATAGAAAAGAGCAAATGTATAAAACATAGATGGAGATTTATATGATTAGTGCTTGCTTTTCAAATAAATAATTATAGGTTTTTGAATAAGGGTCATCGTTATCAAATATTTTATCATTGTGTTTTTTATGTTTAAAAACAAAGTTAAATTGTTTCATAAATTTATGAATAGCATCATATTGCTCTACAAAATTTTCGTTGATTTCAATAGAAATACTTTTAACTTTTTTATCACCTAAAAATTTATCACCACCTTCCAAAATAAAATGCTCAAGACCGTCAACATCAATTTTAATATAATCGGGAATTTGTAAAATATTACTCTTCAATAAGTAATTTATAGTAGTCCCATAAACTTGATAGTTATTTTGTGCATGAAAACCACCTCCCTCAAAGTTGAAATCTTCACCAAATGAATTCAAGGCACCCCCCTCAACAAAATCACCTTCTTTCATAATTAGGTATTTATTTTCTTTGTTTGTAAGAGGGAACTGGTTAATTTTAATTTTATCTTCTAACTTATTAATTGAAATATTTCTACTTAAAACTCTTAAATTGCTTGTTGATGGTTCAAAACTAACAACTTCAATGTTTTTAAATTTTAACGCAGCATAAATTGAATATAACCCAATATTTGCACCTATATCCCAAAAGATTATCTTAGAATTATCATCAAAACTATCTATCCATTCTAAAGTCTCAGGTTCTTTTGTAAAAAAAGTTTCTACTCTCCATTTGACTGTACTATTTGGTACAAAAAAATTAATATTCTTATTTAGAATCTTAATAACATTATAAGAATCGTTTTCCAAATATTTTTGAAAGAAAGGCAGAAATTTTCTTTTAGTTATTATAAAAAACAAAAAATCAAAAAAACTTAATATCCTAAAAATAACAAATGATAATTTTTCTACCATAATAGCATGCGTGATAAAGGTCAAAAAAATTAGTATACCTCTAATGTTAGTCAATAAAAATAGTAATTAATCTCTTTACACATTAATTTGACTATTCTCATACCACCAAGTCAATTTTGCCGTCTTTAAATTTTCCTTTTGATTTATTTCGTCTGGTATAACATCAGTATCAAATAAATTAATACAAAAGGTACTAGCAAATGATTAATAAATGTCTTTTTCCTGCGGCTGGATATGGAACTCGTTTTTTACCTGCAACCAAAGCAGTGCCAAAAGAAATGCTTCCAATACTCACTAAACCTTTATTGCAATACGGTGTCGAAGAAGCTCTGTCTGCCGGCATAACTAACATGGCTATTGTTACAGGTAGAGGTAAGAGGGCAATTGAAGATCACTTTGATAATGCATATGAACTTGAATCACAATTAAGTGGCACTTCAAAAGAACACTATTTAAAAGAAATCAAGGAAATAATTAAGAAATCAACCTTTACCTATGTTCGTCAGAAACAAATGCTCGGATTAGGTCACGCTATCCTTACCGGTGAACCTCTTATTGGAGATGCACCTTTTGCTGTAGTTCTGGCAGATGATCTCTGTGATTGTCCTGATAATAGCGTGATTTCACAAATGATTGAAATATATAACAAATATCAATGTTCAATTGTGGCTATCGAAGAAGTTCCATTGAACCAAACCAGTAAATATGGAATTATTGCTGGCAATCCACTCAATAATTCAAATAATTTATATCAAGTTACAAAAATGGTGGAAAAACCTGAAGAAAAGAACGCGCCAAGTAATATGGCAATTATTGGCCGCTACATCCTAACTCCTGATATTTTTAATATTCTTAAAAACATCAAACCTGATAAGAGTGGAGAAATACAAATCACCGATGCTCTAAAAATTCAAGCAAAACGAGGTAAAGTTATCGCATACAAATTTAAAGGCAAGCGTTTTGATTGTGGCAGCGTTAAAGGGTATGTAGAAGCCACCAATCATTTTGCTAATAAACTTAGTATTAAAAGCTAATATAGTTATCAAACTATTATTTGATGTCTACTGTATCTCCTAAATTCATATCAAAGTCATTAGAGTTTGGATTAAATTCTGGTACGATTTGACTGAGTAACTTATAAATATTTTCCGTATCGGCATTTCTTGCAGCTTCCTTGATTTGAGCTAACATTGGCTCTAATTTATCCCAACTTATCATTTTTTCTTTGGTACACATAATCAATTTATTCTCAGTAGAAACAAAATCACCGTCAATCAAAAGTTCTTCATAGAGTTTTTCACCGGGTCTTAATCCGGTATATTGAATTTCTATATCACCTTTGGGATTATTTTCGTCAATCACCTGCAAACCACTTAATTTAATCATTTTTTTTGCTAAATCGTCAATTCGAATAGGTTCTCCCATATCCAGCACAAATACCTCTCCACCCTTAGCCATCGCACCCGCCTGGATAACTAATTCTACTGCTTCCGGTATAGTCATAAAATAACGTACTACATTGAAATCGGTTACTGTTATAGGACCACCAGATTTAATTTGTTTTTTAAACAGAGGTATTACCGAACCACTTGAGTCGAGTACATTACCAAATCGAACCATAGTAAAGCAGGTGTTATGAGGTTGTTTGGCTAATGCTTGTAAAACTAATTCAGCAACGCGCTTACTCGCCCCCATAACGTTGGTTGGTCTTACTGCTTTGTCAGTTGAGACTAATACAAAAGTCTCAACATTTGAAGCAATTGCAGCTTCTGCAGCTATCATTGTGCCTATCGCATTATTGAGCACACCTTGTGATTGATTGAATTCAACTAGCGGTACATGTTTATAAGCAGCAGCATGGTATATTGTTTGCACCCCATAATAGTTGCAAATATTTATTAGTCTATCTTTATCCGAAATAGAACCTATAACTGGAACAATACCTATATTAGGCACACCCATATCTAATAGTTCTTGGTCAATTTGATACAGAGAAGATTCACTGATCTCAAAAAGAACTATTTTTTCAGGTTTTAGAAATAATATCTGTCGACAAAGTTCTGAACCTATCGAACCTCCTGCACCAGTTATTAGAACTATTTTGTTTGAAATATTTGTTTTAAGAAGTTCTTTATTTGGACTGGCTAACTCTCTACCTAATAAATCTCCTATATCAATTTCAAGTAAATCATTAACTGCTACCTTGCCCTGTACTAAGTCTAATACACTAGGCAGTGAGCGCACTACTACTGGATAGTGGTCCAAATAGTTAATAATTTCCTTACGACGTATGCGAGATATTGAGGGCATAGCGAGCAACACTTCTTTAATGTTTTGTTTATCAATCAAATACTCCAAATCATCTTGAGAATATACAATTAGACCATTAATAGAATGACGATAGATCTCATCAGCATCATCGATAAAAGCCACTGGCTTACATTCCCTCGACTCATTCAAGGCAGTACACAATTGTCTACCCGCTGAACCAGCACCGTATATCAGAACATTATTATTTATATTTACTTCTGATAATAACCAACGGACCAATAAGCGTGAGCCGCTAATAACTATAATCACTATCAACCAATTAATCAGAATGATAGAACGTGGAATAAAATCTACAGCACCCATAAAAGTTACCAAACCCCATAAAATCGCATATATAGAGACACTTTGACTAATACGCCAAAGCGCTTTAAAACCAACGTAACGAACTACCTCACGATAGAGTCCAAAGCGAATAAAAATCGGCAGCGCCAATAGTGGTGCAGCAAAAATTGCCAGCAGCAAGTCAATATCTCCAGTCGGGTAAAACCAAAATCCCAGGCGCATATAAAATGATACGAATAAACTGCCAATAATAGCGCTAACATCAAACAATAACATTAATGTCTGCTTTGTTTTTCTGGAAAGTTTAAGTAGTTTTTGAATCATAGCAATTATTATAGTTGACAATTATTTGTTGACACAAGCTTATTGGGTAGTATTTAGTTTCAACTATGAAGACATAGGGGCCTCTCTCTTGATCTCGGCTATGTATTAATATAACCTCTCTCTCACATCAAACAAAATTTAGACTTAGTTGTCATCTGTTTATATACTATGTTCAAAATGAATTGCAGCTTTTAGGAGAATATGATTACAAATAATGAAATAATTACTGACCGCGAAAAGATGCTTGAGGCTGTTAAGAATAAAGGCTATGCGCTTAACTATGCCAATGATACTCTCAAGGCCGACCGTGAGTTCGTGCTCGAGGCTGTCAGGATTGACGGCTCTGCGCTTCAATTTGCCTCTGAAGAACTACAGAACGACCCAGAACTACAAAAAATTGCTAAGGTCTAGTCTAAAAAAACTGGTTAAACCCTCCCTTTCACATCAAACGAAACAATACTTTCACTACTAATGCGAGACATTATCTCGCCTTATAACTTTTAAAAGAGTCATCCATAATATTTTCAAATCAAACCAGAAGGATTGATGATTCAAATACTCCACATCCAAATCAACCTTCTCAGGTATAGATAGCTTATCCCGCCCGTTTACCTGCGCCCAGCCCGTCACTCCAGGTAGTATTTTATCAACCTCTTTCTCTGTGCGCTGAGCTATCAAATCTTCCTGATTAAACAATGCAGGACGAGGGCCTACAAAGCTCATATCTCCTTTCAGTATCGAAAATAATTGTGGTGTCTCATCCAGACTGTAGCGGCGGAGGAATCCTCCAATTGGTGTGAGGAACGTCTCTACATCACTCATTAGGTGGGTGGCTACAGCGGGTGTATCCATGCGCATTGAGCGGAATTTAGGCATTCGAAAAATCACATTATCCCGACCGACACGATCGGACCAGTAGATTACAGGCCCTGTTGATGTGAGACGCACCGCAATGGCTGTGATCAACATGGGTAGCGCGAATAGCGGGAAGAGCATTACACCCATGAAAAAGTCAAAAAACCGTTTCATTCATTTCTTTTAACGACAGCTTAGCCTTAAACCCAAGCGACTGTAATTTCTCAGATGAATAGTACTCATCACCCAACAGTTTCTCAATCTGGTAACGTTTCCTGGGACTTAACTGAGCTACCAAATTAAACAGAAATTTTGGAACACTCCACCGTTTAGGACTCTTTCCAATAGAGTGACAAAGCGCCTCATAGATATCTCGTGATGAATATGGAATCCCATCGGTAGCAATAAAAATCTCCCCATTTGCTCGCTTATCCTCTGCCACCAGAATCAAAGCCTGAACCAAATTATCCACATGAATCATCGACCGTTGATTATTCAGCTCAGGTAGAGGAGGAAACCACCCCTTTTCGATTGCAACTTGCATCAATCGGAGGTTGCCTTTAACACCCGGCCCATACACTAAAGAGGGTCGCACAATGGAAATATGCATGTCTGACTGTTGGCCAATCTCCAATAACTTTAATTCTGCCTCTCGCTTGGTTTGCCCATACATTCCTTGTGATGTACCGTGTTCCTCATCATAACCACCTGCTTTCACACTACTGACAAACACAAACCGCTTCACCTTAGAACGAATTGCGATTTCAGCCAATCTCACTGTAGCATCTACATTCACTGTCTGATAGAGATGTTCAATCTTGGAGTCACCATCCAGATTATGGGCACAACTAGCAAGATGAAAAACTGAATCAACCCCATCCAAAACACCTTCAGGAATATCTTCAGACTCCAGGTCACAGACAATCGTCTCACATTCGGGATGAGAAGAACGAGAGAGAACCTTTAGTCTTGCTCCTTGCCCTTTGAGTCTAGACAACAATCGCTGACCAATAAACCCAGTAACACCTGTAACAAATGTCTTATTCACTGCAAAGAAGAGTTCAACAGCTTCTTCCAGAAGCTTGATATACAATAATTCCTATCCACTCTTTTACTGCAAATACCAATCTGTTCAGATGACCAGCAAAGTCCCAATCTAGCCTAATAATATTATCCGGTTCAGAGTGAAAATCTACAGGGTATGGAATAACATCCCAACCAACTTTACAAAATACTCCAACAGACCTAGGCATATGCCATGCGGTTGTAATCAACACCCATTCTTCATTAAGATCAGGGTTTACCAACTTTTTACTAAAAACTGCATTCTCCCAAGTATTACGAGAATCACGCTCAAAGACAATATTCGAGGTGTCTAATCCATGTCTGGTAAAAAATTTTCTTGCAGAATCTGCTGATTTTTTTTGCTGATCAACCATGCTTGGTGAACCTCCTGTAAAAACTAATTTTACATCAGGAAATTGCCTTGTTAATACCAAAAACTCAACATTACGTTCTAATGAATCACCTAGAACAATAATCCCATCTATATCACTCAATTCTGGATTCGGACTATAGCGTTTCTCTAGTGGATAAAACAACCATTCACCAACAGGGAACATTCCAACAATCATAAACACAACAAACAACCCTATTAACATCCGCTTGGCCAATAATAACCAACCAAACAGAACAAGAATTACCGTTATCCCTAACCAAATAATCAACAGACTATCTGGGGAAATAAATAGCCATGCTATCTTAGATATCCAAAAGAAAACATGATCCATTAGATTGTTTAGGATACTTTCAAACCACAAATTGCTTTCATCACCAGATGCCCAAATACCACATGTGCATCTTCACAAATTTGCATATCAAACGATTTAATCCATACAGAGTGGTCGGATATTTCTTTTAATCTACCGCCATCATAGCCAGTAATCGCTAGTGTTGTAATCCCTAACTCATTAGCAACCTCTGTTGCTCGTACAACATTCTCAGAATTGCCACTCCCACTAACTGTTATTAATAGATCATCTGACAACATAAGATTTTTGACTTGTTCAGAAAATATATCATTATAGGATAGGTCATTAGCATAAGCCGTTATCAAACCAATATTATCTGACAGGCAAATACCATTAAAACGTCTACCGGTCTCTAAATTAATCATCTTGTTCCAGTCAGTGATAAAATGGGAAGCAGCCAATGCACTACCACCATTTCCGCAAACGGCAATTTTATTACCTGAAAATGCCTTATTCTTTATTATTTCTATGGCCTGTTCAATTTCAGTAATATTCAATGAGCTCATCACATGATTATGCTGATGAAGATAGTCTGTTACAGAAAAATTCATATTTAGTGAGCCTGAAGAAATACGTTAATATACATGATGTATTGAGTTAATAATGAATAACTTGGCTACCGTTAGTATCGAAAGAGAATGGCATCACTCTCAACTTCCCCATTGCCTTAACAATGTCTATATGCTTATCAACCGGTGCAACAAACATCATGAATCCTCCATTGCCAGCACCTAATAATTTTCCTCCCTTTGCGCCGGCGCTCATACCTCGCTGATACCATTCATCAATTTGTGTGTCTGTTACCCCAGACGCCATTTGACACTTTAGTCTCCAATTCTCATCCAGTAACTCACCTACTGGATCTAGATCATCCGACTCTAATAATATCTTCATCTCAAAGGCCAACTGTACCATCCTTCCCATTAATTTACGCTTTTTGCTATCAGCCATATTTTTTGACTGCTCACTCAATAATCTAGATGCGCTTCGGGTACGCCCAGTATAAAAAACCAGAATAGAATCTCTCAACCTACTCTCTGTCTCAGGTTTGCAGATAATTGGGTCAACCGAAACAGAGTCGTCTTCATGAAAACGAATCAAGTTCAGTCCACCAAAAGCAGCTGCATATTGGTCCTGTTTACCTATTGGATCGCCACAAAGCTCGATCTCTATATAGCTAGCCAGCTTGCCCAGATCAGATTTTGAGATATAGCTATTATTATAGGTATAAAGTGCATGGAGTAGTGCAACTGCATAAGAACTGGAGGAACCCAAACCAGATCCTTTAGAAGGTATATCAGCCATCGAAGCGATCTCGATTCCTCCATCAATGCCCAAAAATTTTAGAACATTACGCACTACAGGATGTTGTATCTGATCAACATGTGCAACATCCTCAGTCCTTGAATAACTCAAGCGAATATCACCATCAAATTTCTGATTAACAGAAACATACATATACTTGTCAATCGCAGTTGAGAGAACAGCCCCTTCATTTTGTCGATAGTAGACCGGCAAATCACTTCCTCCGCCGACAAAACTCATTCTAAATGGAGTCTTAGCAATGATCACAATTTATTTTCCCGAAACATTCTGCAGCACCAATTCCACGGCAGCAGCTAAATCAGCCACCACATAATTAGGATTAATAGTATACCTCGCGTCTTTACCAGCATAACCAGTTTTCACCAGGATTGTTTCTATATTACTATTTGTGCCGGCAAGTATATCGCTTGTACGATCCCCCACCATCCATGAGTCCTGTAACGAAATATTTAGCTCCTCAACTGCTTGAAAAAAAAGCCCTGGATTAGGCTTTCTACAATCACATTCGACTTTTAATGCCTTGATCTCACCATCAAAGCCACTATCAGGATGATGTGGACAATAATAAAGCCGATCAATATAGGCACCTTCAGCACCTAATAGGGTATCTAGCTTATTATGAATCAGTCGTAGATTAGACACACTCAACTCACCCCTTGCAATCACAGGCTGATTGCTTACAACTACAACCAACATTCCGGCTTGATTAGCTTTACGAATTGCCTTTCCAACATTAGGAATGAGTACAAATAAATCAATATCAGAAAGATGATCTACATCCTCATTAATTACTCCGTCCCGATCTAAAAAGAGTGCTTTTTTCTTTATTGAAAACCTAAGAGACTCCACTTTGCCCGAGCAAATATCTTGTTCGACATCATTCAACCGTTTAGGCGTCCCCATATCCTTTATGTACTCTGTTGAGAGGTATCCATAAAGACTTTTGCCTGAATCAACCATCAACGGAAACAAATCTTTTGCAATATCTGGTCGATCAGAGTTAATTTCTATATCAACTAAAGAAGATCTATTCAAGATATATAGTGCAGCATTAACCAGATTTCTATACCAAACACCATCATGAGGGTATCCGTGAATTTTAACAACTTTAGAATGACTGTCCAACTCAACCAGGTCAGAATCTTGTGGGTGATCATTCGGATGAAGAAAAAGTGATGCATCACTGCGGCCCTTTTGATGGAAAGACCAAAACCGGTTTAAATCCACATCAAAATAGGTATCTCCATAGAGCACCAAAAACTGTTCATTGAGATGTGGCAATACATCAAGCATTGCCCTCATTGTACCTCTAGGCACGTCTTCATTATGGTAGTGGATAGTGGCCCCAAACTGACTACCATCTCCAAAAAAATTCTGAATTACATCACTTTTATAAGATACCAGCAGATGAATATCCAAAAATCCATATTGAACACACTGCTCGATTTGGTGTTGCAATAGTGGTTTACCTAAAATAGAAACCATTGACTTTGGTAAATCACCAGAGATATCTTTTAGCCTTGTGCCTTTACCCCCAGCTAAAATGATAGCTTGCAGAGAATCTTTCACGCATAATCTCTTTTATAGAACAGACTACAAAGAGCTGTTCTCGTTTTTGCAATAGCTGTATTAATAATATAGATTATGTAATAAAAGGCAGCAGATGGAACATTGATACCAAGATTTTCCGTGTAAATATTCCAGAGTGATATTTGGTGCTTCAACCTATTTTTAGAACGAGAATTCTTGATTTTTCTATAACGTGCAGCATCAATATCAACATGTCTGGCAATATGTCCTTGCTGAAGAATCAAAAGCCACCATAAGTAGTCCTCTGCAAAAGGTGTACTAGTGTTGGTTATCTCAGCAGTGAGCACTTTTCTTTCAAGCATTACAGTTAAAATACCAATTCCACGATAAATCAATGCTTCTCTTAAATCATAGCTATCTCTCATTAATACAGGACAACTTATATTACCTCCATATTCATCAACCGACCTGTAACCTGTATAGCTAAATAGCACATCATTCTCTTGCATAAAGTGTAATTGTTTTTCGGTCTTCTCAGGTATCCAATAATCATCAGAATCCAGAAACGCAACATAATCGCCTGTACAAATCTGTATTCCTGTATGACGTGCATGCGCAGGACCAGCATCATCGATATTATTAACATATTGTATTCGATCATCCTCAGAAGAGACTTCTTTGATCAACTCGACCGTCCCATCCGTTGATCCACCATCAACGACTATTAATTCGATATGCTGATATGTCTGTGCCAATACAGAATATATAGCCTCCTCAATATGGGCACGAGAGTTAAATGTTGGCATTATGACAGAAACTCTAGTTAACATCAGTTTGCCAACACTATCCTCACAAACCGTTTGGCCGCCTTAATGTTCCGTCTTGCTTCTTGGGGACTAAATATTGTCTGCTTTAATTTATAAGACAAGTATTTGGGACGTAGGTAATATTTTTTTCTGGATTCATTGCACCATGACAATATCTCATCCACTGACATATCTTTCATTCTTACCAAACTATTGTGAAATCCTTCTTCAGTAACATAGTCTCTATAATCAGTCGACTCCAGTAAATCATTTTCTTTTGCCCAGTCATAGTCTGGCGTTCCTGGATAAACGGTTAGAGGGAAAAATTGCATCGTATCATCCATCATTTTCAGAGCAAGTTCAATATTTTCTCTTAAAGAGTACGTCGTCTCTCCCCTGTTCCCGGCCATGAAACAGCCATGAACCATAATACCAACTGATTTTGCAGTTTGTGAAAATTCCAGATTCTGATCAGCCGTAACCTTTTTCTCAACGTTATGTAGAATATCTGAATTTGCACTTTCATATCCAACAGTCATGAGGACACATCCTGCTTTTTTCATCCAAACCATTGTCTCTTTTTTTAAATTGGCTCTTACATTGCAATACCACTTTATCTGAATGTCTCTTTCAATTAGTAATTTACAAACTTTGATGACATGCTTTGGGTTCCCCGTAAAAGTATCATCTTCAATACCAATTTCACGGACATTAGGCAAATTTTCTTGGATCCACGCAAATTCATCAGCAATATTTTCTGGTGATCTAGTCCTATACTTAAGCCCATGCATCATGTATGGATATACACAGTATGTACACCTAGCAACACAACCACGTGAGGTCATAATCTGAACTTCAGGATAATCACATGCAGCAAAAAAATAATTCTCAATATTGAGATATTTATCATATATTTGAGAGACAAATGGAATCGAATCTAGATCTTGATTCATCTGCCTGTCGTCATTCTTAACGATATTAGAATGTTTATCACGAAAGACAATTCCATCAATCTTTAGCATCACACGATTATAATCGTTTCGAATTTCATCGATCTTATCTGCCAACTCTCTTGCTGTAAGATCTGCCTCGCCAACGATAATACAGTCTATATCTTTATTAATATCTAAAGTTTCCTCCGGCACTGCTGATGGGTGAGTTCCCATCAATGCAACCAGTGAATCCGGCATTGCTCTCTTTATCTGCGAACCCATTTCAACATCATCAAATATAGAAGCAGTTGAAGTGTCCAAAATTACCATATCTGGTGCAAAATCAGTGACCATGTCAAGGGTAGACATTCTATCGTATTGATTAGCACAACTGTCTATGACCGTTATTTCATGCCCACCCTGCTCAACAGCAGCTGCTGCATAACAGAGCCATATTGGATAATATACTGTCCCGCTTTTTGTGATAGCAGGAGTTCTAGATGTTCTAGAATATTTTCCATGCTCCACCTTAAATGGGGGATTTAAAAATAGTATCTTCATGATGTCTTTCCTATTATCTTATATTTTCAACTTTTAGAGAATTGCCAGCCTTTAATGGTTTTTCAACCTTTAATGAGTAGGTATTTGTTATCAACTTTGCCACTTTCTTTATTTTGGATTCCGTAGAGATTCCGATAGTATTTGTGATTGCATCTTTTACAGCAGACCTCATACCTGCAGGAACACCTACAACTGAATTCAAATTTGGAATAAGGCACCCATCACAGAGACTATTAACCTTATGATAGGTATTATCAAACATAGAAGAACGCAATTTTTTCATTGGTTCTCCATTCCAAATATCCTCCACAGATTGCTTTGTGATATTACCAAGGGGATAAGTTTTAAAAAAATCAAAACAACAAGGTACAACAGTTCCATCCCATAAAATTGTCATAGTGCTCCATAGATGACCACAAGGATTAAAAACTGGATCAGGTTTTTGTGTCTCAAAAAGAGTGGTATCACTAAATTCACTGCCCCAAGTATTTGGTTTTTTTGAAATAAATTCATCAACAGGCAAGCCTTCAAACTCTTGAAAAAATGCCTGCTTTTGGGATTCCAAATCTTCATAATCGGCAAGTCCAACCTCAAGTGTTGTAATTGCAACATATGGAACTTTTAATCCTCTTCTCTTCTTTTCAAGTAAAAAAGCCTTAACACCAGACATTACAGAGTCATATTTAGCACCTACCCTTATTTTTTCATAGGATTCTTTATCATAACCATCAAAGGCAAATGTTACATGCTCAACACCAGAGGTTAATAGACCTTCCCTCTGTCTTTCGCTAACAAGTGTTGTAGCATTCGTATTAACTAGTGGTCGAATATTATTTTTACGTGCATGCTTGATCATTGTATAAATATCTTTGTGTAGAAGGGATTCACCTGACACCAGAAGATAAACAGAAGATGCGCTATCTTTTATCTTTTTTATTACTGATTTAAAAACATCAATATGCATGAACCCCAACTGTTCATCAGTAAATTTATCATTTGGACACATCACACAATTAATATTACATTTATTAGTAGGCTCTAACCAATATAAGGTTGGCTTATTGGATAACGTTATTTTCTTTCTTTTATAGTTAATAAAACCCAAAACAACGTTGTGTAAAATTCTAATTTTTTTAATCACCAGAGCACTCCTTCAATCTGCGTCATTTGTATGGATTCTTGGGATGGTTCCCTTAAAAATGTCTATTATAGCTCCTAATGCACCGAATACACGCGCAAAAAATAAAATAAAAAAAAGATAAAGGGTTTTCAAAAAAAGTTTCTTATCTGAGAATATTTTTTTTGCAAGTGACAAATTATGGTAAGACTTATAAAGCATGAACAATAAAATATAACATAACAGTAAAATAGCTAAATTTACAATTTTAAACAACATAAGAATGAAAAAGATACCAATAATGAACATCTTCTTAAAGAAACCTTTCTCCGTTTTTTTGACAGCAAATGCGCAATAAGCAGAATAACGCCACTTCCTGAAGACATCCTGTATTGTTTCCGGAAACCTGAAATAATAAACTTTTGCCAATGGAGCATGGATGCATTTATAATCATTCTTTTTTATCTCATCTATCAATAAAAGATCTTCTATTGGAAGACTGATCGTTGGAAAACCATTTAAATCTTTCCAAACTCGTCGACGGATAGCAGATGAAGTTAAGTTTGTTGCATCGACCCTATTTTCTTTATATTTAGTCAAGAATACTAAAGCAAGAGCAATACTAGAGGATCTAACTACTCTAGATTTTGTATCAAATATGACATGCCCCCATACAACATCAACTGAGTCATCGGCCAACATTGGACTTACAATATTACTCAACCAATCTAAAGACGGCGCAATACCAGAATCGATAATTGCCAAGATCTCCCCAGAAGAGTGAGAAATTGCAGCATTTCTTCCCTCTCCAATACTAAGATCACCACTATTTACAACTTTTATTCTTTCATCTAGTTGGGCATATTTTTTTATTATTTCAACTGTATCATCGGTAGAATTATTATCATTTATAATGAATTCATCAAAATGATAGCTTTGATCAAGGACAGACTGGATTAAGTAACCAATATTATTTGATTCATTTTTTGCGGTTGCAATAACAGACACACTATTATTCACTTATATTTTTCTCTCAAATATTGTTTAAACCAATCAATAGTTTTTTCTGTACCATATTTTAGTGAGTGTACAGGTTTCCATGAAAAATACTTGAAAGCCTTATCGTAATCCATATACTGGTAGTCTATTTCACCAATTGTTTTCTGTGAAACCATACTATTCTCTATAATCTCGAAATCATTATAATTATCTACAGCAGTGAATATCTCTTGCAGAACTTGTTTAACAGTTATAGGACTATTAGTTCCTGCATTAAAAACCTCACCAGAGCATGAATCAGGATCATCTGCTAGTTTTTTACCAATCTTAATATAGAGATCAATTACGTCATCAATATATATAAAATCACGGACTTGCTCTCCATTTCCCCTTGGAATAAATTTAGAATAACCCAATGCTGAGCGTATCCCATCCGGAAAGAGAGCTGAAAAATTTAGTTGGCCAGGGCCATAAATATTGCAGAATCTTGTGACAATGATCGGCAGGTTATAGACATCTGATGCATATGATCTTGCAATCATATCACCACATGCTTTTGACACATCATAAGGATATATTGGCTTAAGTGGATAATCCTCTTTGTACGGCATCATATCACTATCATATGATCCATATGCTTTGTCGGTAGATGCGACTACAACAGACTTAACTAAATCTCCAGACAAGCGCACAGCTTCGAGCAGAGAATATACTCCCTTAATATTAGACTCAAAGGTGATGTACGGATTAAGAACACCAACTCCAACTTCAACTTGAGCTGCAAGATGATAAATATACTCTATCTGCTCTTCTGAAATAATACTGAACAATAGCTCTTTATCAGTAACATCTCCATTAATTATAGTTACATGATCAATTATGTTATCAACATGTAACAGGGTTCCCTTTTTCTGATTCCGCATTAAACCTATAACATTGCACCCTCTAGAAACCAATGATTTTGCTAGACTACCACCAATAAACCCATTAACCCCTGTGATGAGAACATTTTTTCCAATCCAATATTTATCATCCATTATTATTTATCCTTATTTTTCCTATTGAATAATTTTTCTATCTTTACCTGCGCTTCCCGCAATTCATTAACTGTATTTACAGTAACATGATCGCCCTTATGCTTAAACCCAACAACATGACCTTGATCAATCATATTAGTTAAAAAGTTCTCATAAGTATGAAAATCCTTAAAATGTTGCAAACCTCTATTCTTGAAATAGAAATATCCTATATTAATCCATTTATCTAGAATAGGCTTTTCTTGATATGATATAACTCTATTATTGGAATCTGTCTCGATAACACCAAATTGACTGTGCAAAGGCCATAATGTAACAGTTATAGACTCTTCGTGCTTTGATGAAAAGTTAATCAAATCATTCAGATTAACATTGGATATCGTATCACCATACATTACTATCAAATCATCATCTATAGATGGAATTATAGATTTTATCCGTTCTACAATATCAACATCCCCATGATCAGAAAGTGTTATACCGCTATCGGCATATTTTTCATCTATAAATTCTGATATCTTATGAGATTGATAACCTGTAGCAATAATTATTTTTTTAAACCCGAATGAATGAATATGGTCAATAATATATCCCAGAATTGGCTTATCATTAATCTTAATTAAGGGCTTAGGAGTATCATCAGTAAATGGTCTTAACCGCTCCCCTTTTCCACCACACAGAATTAATATATGCACTCGGTAATTACTCCTTCTATTATAATCTTACAAAATTTGATCTAATTTTATTATATGCATAACTTATACGTACCTTTAAGTCTTGAACAGATTTACAACCAGTAGTAGTGATACGTGGTAGCATAAAATAATCCTCAGAATTTCTACTGAGTTGACCAGTTACACCTGTAACTGCATACTTATATCCAGCAAGCTTGACCACGTCAACAGCATTTTCAGAAATAAATCTTGGCATACCATATGGATATGAGAAAGAATCAATTGGAATATTTAATATTGATTCTAGCGCTTGTTTTTGCTCTACTATCTCTCGGTATAACATATCATTATCAATTAAAGATAAATCCGCATGCGATTGAGTATGTCCACCAAAATAAACAAGACCAGAACTATACATCTCCACTATCATTTCTTTTGATAACACTAACGATCTATGATCTGGAACTATATCTTGACCCAGTGATGCGATGATTGTATTTAACAAACTGACATGCTTGTCAACAGGGATTGACATGAAAATTGATGACAACTTCTTGACCGCATCAATTTTGTTAGATAGAGAGTTGATTGAAATATTTATACTGAAGTCATCATAATGAAATGATAATTTTTTTTTGTATGCGCTATTTATAACCTCCTCAATAGCAATCCACCATATTATTAAAGGATTTGTTTCAAAAGCATTTCCCATCAGATAGATAACTGCTGGTACATTATACTTTTTCAAAATTGGATAGGCGGATTCATAACTATCCCTAAAACCATCATCAAAGGTAATTGCAATTTTGCCTTTTACAGATCTTCCATTTCTTATTTCATCGATCAAATAGTCAAGATGCACTATCTCATAATGACTTTTTAAATAAACAAGATGTTCTTCAAAAACGTCCGGAGACACATTATATATACTGTTATTTCTTAAATTGGCTGCCTGTTTGTCATTTGTAACCCTGTGATAAACCAGTATAAAGGAATCGTACTTTTTTAGCGATATAACAGCATCATATATATTCAACATTTTTGAGGTAATATACTTAAATAGATTCTTTAACACATTAAATAAACTCATATTAATCACTCAAATTGAATTCCCTTAGCAACAAGCAATTCTTTAATAAAAGATATTGTATTCATCTCTGACATTTCGACTATATCAAACTTAACATCAAACAATTGCTCTAATGATACAATCAAATTAATCATTCCTAGAGAATCCCATCTATCAATATCATCCTGAGCTAGTTCTAGCCCTAACTTATTAAAAGGCACATCAAATAAATCAGAAAAAACTGTGAGTAATTTGTCATTATTGTTCATTACTACCTCCTTATCACTTCAATCCATTCAGGGAAGATGATATGATTTGAAACATTCATCTCATACACAATATTATTACGATCGCTACCGCAGTCGGCATTGATATTATTCATTCCAAGACGAGAATATAGATTTTTTACTTGATCATTCTTACCAGAACCTACATATTCAGCACTTATCATTCCATAACCCATCAAATTAGTCTTTTCCACAAAACACGCCCATAATGCATCTTCAACACCGCGGCCTATCGCTCTACAACTTAATAAAAAAGTATCAACGTAAATATTATCTTTATTGGCGACCCCTATGATAGCACCGACAATACCTTGATCGCCAAAACGATCAGATAATTCAATGGTCAACAATAGATTATTATGATTCCCCATAAAAGTCTGCAACACAGACATTGAGTGTCTCTTAGTTGTAAGATTGAATTGATTAGTTTTCAGCAACATTTGCGATACTCTATGTATGGATTTTTCAGACACTTGATCAACGATTACTTTCATTTCCAAACTCAATAAAAATGTATTTTTATCAAGCTTACTTTTCATTTGTTTACGTTTAATTTGATTTTGATAATCCTTATTTCTAAGAAGATCTTCATTGTCAATATAATACGAGTCAAAGTACCCGGAATTGACTAATGAATTCAGCATACTAACAGGTTCCTTTGATGCAAACAGCACCTTAACATTTGGAAGAGATTGATGCATCTGCTCTTGTTCATAAGGCTGATCATCTAAAAAGACATAGCTATCAATACCAAGACCTAAGTCTTGTGCTGACTGCAGAAGATTAATGTACTTGTCGTTCCAGTCCGCCTTCACAGATGCAAAATCAGACAATTTAATAGGCATGTGATCCAGCTGTTTAAAGGCATTCTCAACATCACTTATATTATTTTTGCTCAATAACACAAGAACAATACCTCTTTTCTTGAGGGATAAAATAAATTGTTGTAATCGCCAGTATGCAATCCCTGTATTATCATTTGAGATCAATAAATTTTGAATTCCATCCTCTCCTAATACTCCTCCCCATAAAGTATTATCAAGATCGACAGCCAAAACTTTCGATTGAGTAGAAAAGAATGGTTTAACAGACTTTGAAATAAAATTTGTATATGATAATGAATGAGATGCTGCAATTGGTAGGCGAGCAAAAATGTCCATTTTGGGATCTAAAGCACTAAGTCCTGAGCTGATCATCCACTGAAAAATGTCTACTACATAAATATTGCTTGAAGCTGAAAGTTCGTATATAACGATGTTGATACGATATACGATTTCAGCAATTCCATAAGGACGATGATGATCGTGTATAGAACCAACCCAGCTGGGTGGAAGCAAAATAGTTGACAAAAATAATGGAGCACTACCTTGATAAGAATCAACAAGAGACCTTACTCTGTCGATAATTATATTGCATTCATGTTTTCTTTGCTCTAATGACATAGAATCAATAGTCCATACCAAGTTAGAATGCAACTCCTCTAACCTCCACAGAATAATTATTATATCGAGATTCGATTTAAGTAAATCTGATTTACTATCTAATAACTCTTGTTCAATATTATCAAGTTTCCCAAGTATTATTGTGGGATTAACTGATAGCATAGATATGGAAAAGTATAAATACTCAAGCAGCGGCTCAATCGTATATGTACGCAATATTCCAATTCTAATTTTTCTACTTTTTTGAAATGATTCAGACTGCTTTATTTTATTCAGCGCTTTTTTAACATCAAGAAGCGTCCCGGTGTGATATGCCCTAGTAACACTTTCTATAGTTTCACTATCCCATTGATTAGGATGATTAGCTTGCTGTTTCATTATTTATGAATAATTTTTACTTATGACATGTTGATGATCTGGTGATTCGATCAGCTCAAGTAAATATCCAAACTTTTTTGAGTAAAAAAACTGGATATTCTTCATGTGGTATGCAATTGCTGGGCTAGGTTCGCCCAATATAAGAAAATCATCCTGTTGTAAATGTTGGACACATTTATCAATTTGGTCCACTTTATACGCTATGTGATTAAGGATATTGATTCTCTTTTTTATTACATTATATATCGGGCTTGTGTTATCAATTGGTGCAATAATCTCAAAACACATATCATTTTCGTCAAAACCAAATTGAACATTGACTTTATTTATTGAGTCGTGAAACTCATCTGTCCATTTACATATACTAAAAATATCAATGAAGTGATTCCGGCCTTCTTGCAAATTATTGACAACTACTCCCAGATGGTCAAATTTCATAGGGTACTTCTTCATAACGATGAGTCCCCATCGAAACTTGAAGCATACCATATATTTTCTTGCTCCAATTGTGATGAAAGCTCTGAATTGTTAACGTGATATAAAAAACGGTCATGCGGTATCATTTTAGAAAATGGAGTTAGTTTACATAACGCCGCACGTATGTATCCTGGAAATCCTATTATTTGAGTAATTGAAATATTATTAACAACAGCGTGAGATAGGACAGAAGACATTAATGAATTTAATATTGCCGGATTGTCATCTTTTACGATTATGTCAGCAATCAATAAGCGCCTAAGCCCATAACGCACAGAGTCTCTACGTATAATTACAATGTATCCCACTAACCTATCATCTCGATAAGCAGCATATGCTGTAGTTTTACGCTTGAGTGCGCTGTCATTTACGAATTGCCAGTTGATTGCTTCTTTATCTCTGAAAGAATAAAGTCTTTCTGGATTGTTTGAGTGTATATATAACCATAAATCATTTATCTCGTTTGCCAACTGATCAGGCTGTATATTAATTACCCTACAATCATCATTATCATTTTTCTGAAACAGTCTCCAGTATGCCTTATTAGCATATTTCAATGGGACTATACACTTACTGACTATTATAGCTATTGCATTACTAAAACCTTTTTGTTTTAACAATGCTTCAACAAACGAAGCTGGTTCCGTAACCCAAAAAAGGTCTTTGTTATAATCGACTTGTGGTATTCCTGTTGCTCCAGCGATACGATAAACCTTTCCAGCATCATCGTTAGCAGATGAAAAAATAAGAAAATCTGCATATTTTTGGCTGAAAAATTTAGCAACCAATTTTAGCGAATGTGAACGAAACATCTTATCAACTACAAATGCACGCGCAACTCCAGCGATTAAATTCTTTCCACGATAAGAATACAATCTAGGAATATTTCCAATGAAACCAACAATTGTTTCATCAGATACCAAAACCCACCCTAATGGCCACTTATCATCATATAACCGATTACTGTTCCATATCCATTGCCAAGCACCACTACTATCTTCTTGTCGAATATCATTGCGCAAACATAGTTGTTGTACTAAATCTTCATCATCAAATTTAGCCTCTCTAATAATTACACTACTCATACCGTGGATTACCTGAAAGGAAAAATTTAAGTATAAAAGCTGGCGTAAAAATTGACATCATTATAATGAGAAGGTTTACTATGATGGTTTTGTTAAATAATATTGTAAATTTAGATAAATTACGTAAAGCATATTTTCGGTTCCCATTCACCGTCTCATACAATGAAATTGACCTAAGTATATTACTTTTTAGTATAAAGAATTCAGAATATCTAGACAACTCATCGTTGTTTTCATTTTCAAAGACCCATTCTTCTAGCTCATTCATATTAGTTTTAATATCTGCAAACTGTAAATTTAAATCATGCAATCTACAATATGCTAGCGGCAACTGATCACAATCAAATTTCCATTTCGCAGAGAATCTTATACAAAAATCTAAATCTCCGATTATATTGTACTTAGGATTGAATTTCTCATTCATATCGTCATACGATGATTTTCTGATCATTATTGTAAGAAGACCTATTTCATATTTTTTTAGAAGTACACTAAGCACATCTCCTGTAGGCAATTGATTCTCTCTAGCTATATATCTTTTGTCAGTCATTTCTTCTAAATACATGAAATTACTATACACAAGCCCAACTCTATCTTCGTTAAAAAGAACGAGTTGTTTTTTAATCTTTGCTGGATACCACATATCATCACAATCAAGAAACGCTAAAAACTCTCCACAAGCCTGTTTTATAGCTAACCCTCTAGCAGCATATAAGGGTTCATGTTTGTCTGTATAGAAATATTTTAACCTATGGTCCTTATAAGCCTGAAATATCTCCGCACTTCGGTCAGTAGACTTATTATCCCAAAATATAAGTTCCCAATTATTATATGATTGGGCCAATACGCTTTCAATCGCGTCTGTAAGGTATTTTTCACCATTATAACAGTTCATAATAACGCTAACCAGCGGATCCTTATCCATATTATTACCTATCATCAAAAATCACAGCGTTATAAAGCAGAGTAGAGATGTATTACTTGATTAGAAACCATAGGGAGCACAAATATTTTCTTTTCCAAACGAAACCCTCTACTCTCAAGAAGCGCGTGATAATCTTCTATTACTTCAGCAATCACTTTCTCAGGTACTAATCCAATCAACATTTTTATTCTAAGCAAAACTCTATGCGCAAAACTACTATCTGAAAATGAAAATATTATGTATTTACTAGAAACCCTGGACATTTCTTTAAAAAATTCATATTTTACTTCAGAGGGAAGCCTATGTATAAGCCTCAGTGATACCACAAGATCAGTTGATTTATCAGCAAATGGAATTGCTGTAGCGTCACCCTGTATAAATGTTAACCCTTTTACATTATGAATCTGTTGCATCATTTCATACGACATATCAACACCTACATATAGTTCATATTTCTCAGATAACAAGTTAGTCATCTTCCCCGTACCGCACGGGATGTCAATGACTTTATTAATAGAATCACAGTAGCCAGCTGCTTTCATAACAGCTCTTTGTTCACAAAATGCAATGAACTTGTTTTTTAATACTCTCAGCGAATACCCGTTTGTATAACCATCTTTATATGAAACCGCCTCAATCTCAGAACGGTATCTATTCTTCGTTTCATCTTCGTATTTCATTAACTACACCTTGAATTGTATCCAATACTTACTTGACAACCATTTATTAAGCAGCCTCACATGGTAAAACTTCACAATCACTTTTCTTGCAAAATTGCCGTATTTAATTGATAGTATATTTTCAGAATTACGATAAAACCTCAAATGCTCTTTAACAATATAATATGATAACATTTCGATTTTTGGTCTATTCCCACTAAAATAACCGTCTATAAGAGAGCGATAACAGTTTATGGGCAGTCTTGTTGGAAATAACATTCCCCAATTAATCAAATCTAGCGAAACAACAAATTGAGCAATATCTTCACATACAGGGTGATCTTTAACTTCCTGCAAGTCATGTATTGTAATTGCGTCTGTCTCTATACAATAATATATATTCCTTATCTCAAAACCAAGAAGCATTGTTGTATGAGAAACACTTTGATCTTTATTAATACTGACTAAATGGCTTGTTAACTTATTTTTAAAATTTATTCCGCTATCATTTTCCGTATTGATTTGATCAAAAAAAACTTGTTTTTCGTATATCCCATATACTTTATGACAATGATTCAGATAAGAACCGATACGATATAACAATTTTGATATTTCTTCTTCAGATAATTTATTTCCCTTGATTAATTCAAATAACTTATCACCACGCATCTTTTCCAGCAAGATACCGTTAATGTCTGATAAATAACATAACGGCCTAACAACTGTTACCTTATTATTCTGCTCAGTATTTCTATACAACCTATCTAAGCATTGAAACTCTTTGAATGACTGACCTGTGTTTTCTTTATTGTGAAATGCATCTGTTATTGACTGTTGAATGTTAATCTTAGGTATTTTAATAACATATTTTTTTTTATTAGCAGCAGCATCAACGAATACCCATGCAACATATGACCAATTGTACGACTTTAATTCCAATACAGTAAGCAATTTCACATCAATATCTAGAGCCGCTGAAATAGAATCAATAATTATCCTACTTACGCTATCATTGTCTATTTCATGCGCTTTCATACAAAAGATCAATTACCGCATCCAATCGATAGTTATTTGCATGTTTTCGCCTCATTAATCAGCATTACTGGCACTCCATTCCTGATATTATAATTTAATTTACAGTACTCACATATAAGTACATTTTTCAACTTATCATATTCAATATTTTTTTACACACAGAGCACACCATTATTTTTAACACTTCTTATTTTATGTTCACCATATTTAGATAACTTAATTCATGCTAAGCATTTTCCATGGAAACTATTTTTCTTATATTCTTTTGACTGTCCAAGGCACACGATATATATGCCAAACCAAATACAACCAGAATATTTACTCCATTTCTGAATATTGCATTATAATGAATCGATGATATCCCAGCAATTAATATCGCAAGTGCAACGCCACGCACTGACGGATCATTAGCTTTATTTATGAAAATTAATAATGGGATATACATAAAACCCACCACATAAAATAGCATCCCAATAATCCCAAACTGCTTGAAAAGTGCGCTAAAAAACACTTCATTCCCAACCATCAGTGCTTTTGAATTTGATAAATTTACACCATAATTTTGAAATGCATTTTCATGAATAGAATACCCTTTGCCAAATAGTATCTGAGAAAATGATGAACTATCTATAAAATCACTAAGAGAAGAATAATATACAGGGAGCCAATGGAAAATAGTGGCATCTGTAGAACGGCTGATTGAACCTACATTCATATATAAACTATAGAAGGAAACACTCAATATTAATGTTATCAAAAAATATACTAACTTAGATGATTTAGTGAACATGGCCATCATTAGAAATATGACAAACAACAATAACCATGCGGTTTTAGCTCCCGAGATAATTACAGCGATAACTCCAGCAAACAACAATAACTTCCCTAATATACTGCGCTTACCACCAGACTCTGTAAACATTATCATTGCTAGCCCCACCACGCACATAACTCCGTTAAGGAGAATGCTGGCTGCCACGCCAAACCCCCTTTGAACCAACCCATAACCAACTATATCATATGAATACGTGGTTCGTGTTCCACTCCCTCTTTCTAAGAATGAAGCTATTGCATTTGATGAAATTATGTCAAAATGCACTAATACAAATTCAAGTATTGTGAATGCAAATATAAAAGCTATCACTTTGTATATAAAATGCAACATTCTAGGCATATAATCAACGTAGGATAACGACAGATACCTGAAGAAGAAATACAGGATAAACACAAGGAAATATAATCTAAATCTCACGACACCTGAAATAAAACTCCCACTATTATAAAATGTCCATAATAATTCAAATGCCGCATACACTATATATAACAAAACAAAATAATCTATTTTATTTCTTACTATACGCTTTGGATTGGTTACAACAAGGCCGACAGTTAATGCTATCAAGAATATTGTAAACATATCCTTATATAAAGCATAGATAGACCCTCCAGCAATATTAAAACACGCTTTGATCCACACATCCATAATAATGAAAATCACAGCCAACTTTGAAAATATCATCATTGCAGACTTTGTTAAATCGAGTTTTAAACTCCTATTGAAATATATATTAGTAGGCGCACTCATATAAAAATTACACTAATAATCATAATACACAATTAAACAACATTCTTCACAAGCGCCTTCACAACTTTTAATATATCTCTATTGCACATATCAGTATTCAGAGGCAATGTAACTAATTCTTGTATGATATTATCTGTTACTATTAATTGATCATGACTTGTATTATTATAATAATCTAAATGATGATTAGGCTTATAGTGCAATCCAATTTGAACCCCTTCGCTCTGCATATTTTCCTGTAATCTTTCCCAACTATCTAACCCTTTAACTTGCACCACAAAAATATGAGGAACAATATCTATATAATCTTTCTGAATGGGGTGAATTTGTGGATAATTCTGTAATATTTCGCTGTATTTTTTTGCTAATAGCTTACGCTTTTTTGCTAGCTCTGGAAAGCGCTTTAACTGCTCCAGTCCTATCGCAGCCATAATATTGCTCATATGGTAACGCCAACCCTGCTCCTTAACATTAAACTCCCAGCTGCGATTTCCAGAAAAACGGTTTTCCGTATCCTTTTCCACACTAAGTAATCTTGCATCACAGACTTTCTGCAATATATCTTCATCCTCAGTAACAATGCAGCCTCCTTCTCCTGAGGTTATATTTTTAATACCATCAAAGCTGAAACAAGCTATGTCTCCAAATCCACCGACTTTTTTACCTTGATATATTGTTCCAAAAGCATGAGCGGCATCTTCAATTACACGCAGCCCATATTTTTCAGCAAAAGCATAGATCTGATTTAAAGCTCCAACCCCTCCAGCATAATGTACCGGCATTATCGCTTTTGTATTAGGTGTTACCCTTTTCTCTGCATCTTTCCAGTCCAGACAAAGTGTTTCCGCATCCACATCACAGGCAACTGGCTTTGCTCCTGTTGCAGAAATCGCTTGAAAGCTTGAAACGTATGTCAATGATTGGACAAGTACCTCATCCCCCAGCCCTATCCCCGCCGCCTGTAACGCCAGATGGAGTGCAGCTGTCCCATTCGCAACACAAACAGCAGGGCGCCCAAAAAACTTCGTCAACTCTTCCTCAAACTGCTGAACTTCTTCCCCCATACCCAAAAACTCTCGATCAAGCACTCCCATCACTGCAAGTTTTTCTGCCTCACCAATAGATGATTTAGAGAGTCTTATCACCATCCTCTCCATGGAGCACTTTTATCTTCCCATAACTTCTCCAGTAAATCTCGATCCCGTTTTGTATCCATACATTGCCAGAAGCCACTATGCTGAAATGCCATCAACTCCCCCATTTTCGCAACTTGTTCCAAAGGCTCTTGCTCCAATATGGTTTGATCACCACCAATTAGCTCAAAAAACTCTGGTTGAATAACAAAGTACCCCCCATTAATCCATCCCTGTCCAGTTTGTGGCTTCTCCTGAAATGAAACAACTTGCCCACCATCCACCATCTCCAACTCTCCAAAGCGGGCACTGGGACGGACTGCAGACACTGTTACCATCTTTCCATGACTTTTATGAAAACGCAGCAGAGCTTCAAGATCAATATCAGCCAGTCCATCGCCATATGTCAACATAAATGGTTCATTGCCAATATATGACTGAAGTCGTTTCACCCTCCCCCCTGTCATTGACTCCAGCCCGGTATGAACCAGAGTTACACGCCAATCTGTATCATCTGCTTGGTGTGGTTCAACCGTACCATTTGAAAGCTCTACCGTAAAATCTGAATTTAGGGATCGATAATGTAGAAAATACTCTTTAATCACCTCAGCTTTATAGCCCAGTGCAAGATAAAAATCTTTGTGGCCATAATGGGCGTATCTTTGCATGATGTGCCAAATAATAGGTCGTCCTCCAACGGTTACCATTGGCTTTGGAATGGTCTCAGTATACTCTGATAAACGGGTTCCAAATCCACCCGCCAAGATAATCACTTTCACTTATATTCTCCAATCATATTCGAATTCATTCAACTCTTTACGCTCAATCTCCTCCGGGGAGTGTTCAATATTAGCTATATTCAGCAACAGCGAGGTTCCCTCTGAGATTCCTTGAAAACCGAACCAGATACCTGGCGGCACTGTCAGCCGTACGTAATGATCTTCACCAGCAATCTCTTCTTGTACCAGACCTTTGGAATCAATAAATACAAAACGTACTCTACCTACTGGTACAACAAGATTCAGTGTCATCAGCAGGTGACGTTTCCAGGCTTTTACTGTACCAAACTCAACCAAGGAAAGATACGCTTCGCCAAATCCCATATAACCTGAATCACTTTTTTTCATTACATGCAATATATCTCCACCGGAAACAGGAATACGTTTTTGTGGTGTTACTGTAATTGTACTCAGATTTACAATATCCAAGTGTTCCCCCTGTTGACCGCTAACTGAATATACTCTTCTATTTGATTAACCGTAAAATCAATCATTGAACTTACATTATTCACCTTATCATCCTTATAGTAATGCTTGTACCACTCCACAGTCATTCTTACTGTATCTTCAAATTTCAACGTTGGTTTCCAGCCCAATTCAGAAAGTGCCTTATCACAATTAAGCTTTAACAGGCCCGCCTCATGCAGATGGTTTTTTTCTTGCGAGATGTCATTCCAACGAACCTGACTCCAGGTTTTTTTCATCTCATCAATAAGCTCACTGACTGAATGATTTTGATCTGCAGAAGGTCCAAAATTATATGCTTCACCATGAAAATCTGTATTTTCTGCTAACACAGCTCCAAGCAAAAGATAACCGCTTAATGGCTCAAGTACATGTTGCCATGGTCTGGTAGACCAAGGACTACGTATATCTACTACATCACCTTGCGACCATGAACGCATGCAATCAGGAACAATGCGATCCACCGCCCAGTCACCGCCACCAATCACATTTCCGGCCCGTGTAATCGCCAAACGTACATTAGAGTTAGGCGCACTAAAATATGATTCTACATAGCTATGTATTGCCAACTCTGCCATCCCTTTAGATGCGCTGTATGGATCCCTCCCTCCAAGTCTATCCTTTTCACGATACCCCCTATCCCACTCAACATTTTCATAAACCTTATCACTGGTAATCATGATTGCAACAACTGGTTTGCTCAGTCCACGCAGCGCCTCCAATATTGTTGCCGAGCCAATTGCATTTATCTTCATCGTATCAAGTGGTGATTCATAAGAAGGCCTAACCAGTGCCTGTGCTGCCAAATGAAACACAAAGTCTGGCTGAAAATCTTTAACTAGCTGCACAATTGCATGCTTATCTTGAATGTCAATACGATGATCTTGCAATACATCACCAAGACCAGTAACATCATAATGAGAAGGTGAAGATGGTGGATCTAGCGCAACACCATATACCTCTGCCCCCATGGTGTGAAGCCAAGCAGACAGCCAGCTACCTTTAAAGCCGGTATGTCCTGTAACAAGCACTCTTTTCCCAGAGTATGATCGCACTAGCTCCATATTATTTTATTACTCTCAAGTTTATTTATTAGTGCATTTTCCCAGTCCTCATCTAAATTACATGGAAGATTGATCATTCTTTTGCCAACTTCTTCAGAAATTGGACAACTACCATGCATATAACCAAACCGCTCTAGTGGTTCATTAGCAGCGGCAATAGGTTGCATAAACCATGTCCATGAAGTGCAAATAAATTGTGAAAGTTGGTTGCGTATAGCTTCTCCATTTTTCGGTGCCAGCGCTATCCTCAGAGGCACAATATCTCTAGATGGATCCTGATAGACTGCTGGAATCTCAACATTTGTATATCTCCCAATAATATCAAGCGCTTTTGATAACTGTTTCTTTCGTACAATTATAGTCTTTTCCCAATTTTGAATCTCAAGCAATCCCAAAGCGGCGAGGAAGGCAGGAAGCTTTGCAGGGTAAGGGTAAGAAGTTGATGCTTTAGTACCAAAATCCTCATCTAAAAAAGGATGGCCATTCAACCTTAGCTTTGAAAGAAGAGTTTCAATCAGTATCATACGACCATAGCGATCAGGCCTACTGTACTTTCTCTCAAACAGTAGCTGACTCCAAAGTGCCTGCTGTTTTTTTGCGGAAAGATCGCCGCCATCTCTTTGCTTCTGCTTCAGTTTTTCAAAAATCATTATATTTTTTGTATAAATTAGCCCGCCTGTTAGTGTATTTAGCGGCTTACTATGATCTGTAGAAAAAATTGCAGCATCACCAAAATTCCCGCAAACTACACCATTTAAACTTGACCCCAATGTCAGTGCACAGTCTTCCAATAAAAATATATCCTGAGTCTTAGCCAATTCGACGATTGGCTGAATATCGCATGGGATACCAAACGAGTGTTGTGCCACAATCATCTTTGTTTGAGGTGTCATCACCCTACTTATTGCTTCCACAGATGAACCAAAGGTATCAGGGTCAATATCCGCATAAATAGGTTTGGCACCAACACGTAGCACAGCATTCACCATCACCGAACAGGTAGCTCCTTGCAGTATTACTTCGTCATCATGTCCAATATTTAGCGTCCTCATCAGGGCATAAAACCCCATCCTTCCTGCTGAAAAACTAACCGCAACTCCGCTACCAATCAATCTCGCAAATTGCTCTTCAAACTGTTCTAGAATCTCTAATTGCTCTACACCAACAAGTGCATTTAAAGACTTCAATTCTGTTTCAGTAAGGTGTGAATGCCCTTGAATAAAACTAAAATACGGATTTTTTAGTGCATTCCGGCCATACTCAACTAGTTTTTCTATGATTCTCAATTAATTAACCAACCTCTTCAAGATGCAGTCTTCAATATTGAACTATTCCCAAGATCCAGAATCTGATTGGCTATTTCATCGAATGCGTTACTGTGAGTAGAGACAAGTATGGTCATTCCAGTCTTCATGGCATAAATGTTGCTAATGATCACCTTTTCTGCCTCTGAATCCAGATTAGCCGTTACTTCATCAAGAACCAACAGCCTAGGCTTACCCAACAACGCTCTGGCAAGTCCCAAGCGCTGCTTCTGCCCCATTGAGAGCCCTTCACCTTGCTCATTAAGACGCGAGTCAAGGCCATTTTTCATTGCATTGAGAAACTGTTCTGCATTGGCTTCTCGACAGGCCTGCCATAACTTCTCATCAGTCAACTTCTCTCGCGAACCATATAACAGATTGTCCCGAACCGTACCAGAGATAATATAAGGCTCAGGCCCCATATAACCAATATTGGACCGAAAGGCTGATGTGTCGAGTTCTGCCATGTTTACCCCTCCCCAATCTACACGACCTGAGGAGTGGGAAAGAACACCAATCAAAACCATCAACAACGTCGTCTTGCCAGAGCCAGAAGGCCCTTTGATCACCAACATCTGCCTCTCTGGAAGTTCAATATTCAAATTGTGAAAGACAGAATGATGAGTTTCCTGTCTATCGTTATAATTAAATGAAAGCCCCTCTGTTTTTAGGGCATAACAGCTTGGCGCCTTCTTTTGAACAGCATGTTGTACTAAGCTGTTCTCCTTAATAGCATCAATCGAAGTTTCTTTTAATATCTTCAATAAGCGCTCAAAGTTTGGCTTATCTATACTCAGCCCATTTGTAATAGAGACCGTCGAGCTAAGGGTTCCCGCAAAACGATAGAGCAGATAGAAAAGAGTTAGAAGTGAGGGGGTCGAAGTACCCTGCGCAGAAAACTGGTAGAATAGAAAAACTACAATTATCGTAGCATAAGTGACGGGCACAGCATTGGCCAAAGCGTAATAGAGTGTCGATTTCAGATATTGCTCATAGTAGGCGTGTGCAGCCTTTACAGTAAGCTCTTTTTCCTGCTTCTCCAGCCCAAGTACCTTGAGATAAAGAAAATTCTTTACCGAGCGCATCAACTGAAGATTAAGCTGCTCACTCCGAGACAAAATCCTGCTTCCAAACTGTCTGGAACGACGATTGAGAAAAATAATTAATGGAGCAATCAGAGAGAATGCAAGCAGGCTGTATAGAAACTCTTCAGGTAGACTAACCAAACAGAGTACACCAAGGATCAGTAGCTGCATAAACAGCGTTAGGAAGCGCGCAACACTGGTTACGTAGGATGCACTTTTAGGAATAACCTCCGCCATAATATTACTTGTGGTGCCAAGGTCATGATCCCAGATAGCACCTGGTTGGAAAAGAGCATCCAAAAAGCGGCGTCGCATCTCATAATTAAAGGTTTCCGCGAAGGCTATATTGATGAAACTTCCTAAAAAAAGCCCAATCCCCTGAAATAGTATAGCTACAAAGAAGGCACCAAAAAACCAGTAAACGTTATCTACCAGAGGCAACAACCAAAAACTAATCTGTTCCCTACTGGAAAATTCCAGTAATACTGCAAATACCTGCAATAGCATGGCAACACCGTAAACCGCGGCAGCTGTTACAAATGCAGCTAAAATTGATAACCCGCCAAGCAAATAAATACGTGGGGGAATGATACGCAGCGAATCTTTTATAGGGAAAATCAAAACGAATCTTCATCCTTTACCGCATAAATAGTCATGATACTGCCCCAGAATGGCGGAGAAATCTTCCATGGTTGGCACATACGCAACAGAGAAGAGAGGTTAGCATAATCTGTCTTAAAAAAAGGATATTCAATGCGTTGTACTCTATAGGAATGATTTGAAAGCAATTTCTTCAAACTTTGCGGATTAAAAAGGCAAACATGTCCAGGACCATATAGCCGAAAGTTACCTTTAAATATTTTTGCAGCAGGACTGGCTATATTCGGTGTTCCAACTATCAAAGTGCCTTTGGGTTTAAGAATGCGAGATATAATTTCCAGAACTTCTGATGGATCACTCAAATGCTCAATAACATGATAAAGCATAATAACATCAAAGTAATGTTCTGGAAAACTAACCGATTTCAAAGTTCCCTGTTGCACCTTTATTTCAGAATAATTATCACGCATGAACTGAACAGCAAACTCTGAACTATCTAGCGCATGTTTATCCCAGTTTTTTCCTATCGATGAGAGGAAATATCCCAGTCCTGCACCAGCGTCCAATATTCTACCACCTTTCATTCCATTAACAACAGAAGCAGCATCCCCATACCAATTTTTTACTTTAAAATCACGTTCATTGGTTAGGTCTCGTTTATTTCCATCAGGGCCTTTAGAGTCTTTCCAGTAGGAGTCATCATACGTATCATTTATTTTTGGATTCTGATAAATAGATTTACACTGCTGGCATACATAATAAGAAATACCATGATAGTCATTGAATGACTTACCATACTTCTCATTACCACAACAAGGGCATTGATTTACATTTTCTCGTGAAATATTCAAGCTCTTAATGAATGTCAAATTTGTTGTTTCAATTTACGATACATGGTGCAATATTCTTATATAGATATTTTTTTTAGTGCGCTTAGCTTTATTTATGCAAAAGTCATAACATCATTATTGAAAAAGAATTTCCAACTCTGTTTAAATTAGCATCATGAGTATTATTTTTGCATTCATTACATATAGTCAAATTATCAACTTGTAATTCACTAACAAATTCAGATCTTGCGGTTTGATATTTATTATTATTCCAAATATCTAGAATATCTTGATCAATGATATTACCAAAATCAGCCTTCTTATCATCAACGATACAACATGGTGATATACCTCCATCATAATTGATAACTAAACCACTCCATAGCCAATGGCATTGTTTTTTTGTATCTGAAGGTAACACTGTTAATGATCCATTAGTTCTAGAATACGTTGGATAAACATACTTATCATTTTCTGGCAACCAATCCATACTCTCATTAGGATTAACTTGAATAGCACCAGTACTTATTTTATCAACTCCTAATGATTCAGCCAGTTTTATAAATTCTGGTATTTGATGTTCATTATGTCTCATTACTAGCATCCTAGCTTCAATAATAGGTTCTTCAATTCCAAGTTCACTCTTTATTTTAACCAACCTCTTTACATTATCCAATACCAGGCTCAGTTCACCTTTAACCCTATATTTCTCATATACATCTTGTGAAGCACCATCTATATCAACAATAATGTGTGACAATCCTGACTCTATTAATCTTTCTAAATATCTGTTTCTGTTTTTATAGTTAATAGATAAGTTGGTCGAGAGACTAGTCCATATGTTTTTACTACTTGCATAGCTAATCATTTCTGGAAAATATGGGAGTAAGGTTGATTCACCCCAATTTTGTAAATATAATTCTATTGTCTCATCTGCAATAATATCAATAATTTTTTTAAAATTTTGCAAACTTAGTTTACCTTTTTTTCTATTACTTTGGCCAATACCCGTAGAACATAACGGACATTTCAGATTACATGAGTTATTCGGTTCAAGAACAATATGGTATGGTTTTGACGATAAAATCTTCCGTTTCTCGACTTCCTCAGTCCTAGATAAAATAAAATTATCTATCTTTTTCTGCGTTAAATAGTGTTCTGGTATATGTGAAATAAGTTTTTTGTCTTCAAAACTTATAATACTTTTATTATAAATATCAACGTTCATGCATTTACTCTTCTTCTCGTATATAAGCAATCATAATGTTCCCATAAAAAGGAGGGGAAAGGTTTTTTTTTCAAATAATTTAATAATTTTGCGAAATATAAAGTCTTCAGTTTTAAAGTACAGATACTCCAACTCTATAATATTTAATTTTTACTAAAAATATACTCAGCATATTCCCAGTCCTTTTCATCATCAATATCTATAAAGCATATGTTATCTCGATGAATTGCATATACATTGCCAGCAATAAGCTTTTTATATTTCTTAATAGATTGGACTCTAATGGCATCCACATAACCATCACAAAAAATAGTTTTAGGTAATTCTTGTGATCTAGTATATTGATATTTCTTCATATCTGGATGAAAAGGTTCTATTAATGATTCTTGATTAATTGTTTTCATCCAGTATGGTGGATAGGGAACTGGTTGCGTAGTTCTTACACAATCAATACTTTTATTATTATTGAGGATTTCTATGGCTTTTTCAATCTCACCATTTATGCGATATGGTTGTGTAGGGCGCAAAAAAACTACTATATCAGTCGTCCAACCTTCCTCTTGCAAATGATCTAAACAATGTGTAACAACTGGATAATCTGGTGTTCCATCTTGAGAAATACTCTGTGGCCTTAAAAATGGAACCTCTGCACCACACTGTCTTGCTATATTTGCGATCTCTTGATTATCCGTTGAAACTATAATACGAGCTTCAATTGTTGATTTTAATGCGTAATCAATAGTGTATTGGATTAATGGCTTGTCAAGTAGAAACTTAATGTTTTTATTAGGAATTCTTTTTGAACCTCCTCGCGCTGGAATTAATAGTAATATGTTCATATAGTTTACATAATAAAATATTTTGATTAAATATCAACCATTACCATATTTAGTATTTCGAATCATCGTGTAGCCCTTAATCAGATCTTTAATCCCCATATCCAGAGAGTGGGAAGGTTTAAAACCAGTATTCTCAATCTTTTTGTTAGAGACAACATAGTTTCTCTGGTCAGGGTCTTTCCCTACGGCTGCTTCCATTATCATAAAGTCTGGGATGTATTTTTGTATTGCTTCACAAAGTTCTCTTTTTGATAAATTAGCTTCAGATAACCCCACATTATAAATCTCTCCTTTCATACTACTGTGTTTATCTAAGGCGTGCAGAAATACCTTAGCAACATCTCGAACATGAATATAGTTTCTCTTAAAGTGGCTTTCAAACAGCACCACAAAACGGTCTCTAAATGCTCGATGAGTGAAGTCATTCACCAAGAGATCAATACGCATTCTTGGTGACATTCCGAATACAGTAGCTAAACGGAAACTGATTGCGTTAGGCATATCAAGAAGCCTCTTCTCAATCTCTACTTTTTCAATTGCATATTGTGAGATTGGTCGCAATTCAGACTCTTCTGTACAGAAATTATCCTTATCACCGGTCCCATAAGCACTATTGGTAGTTGGCATTAAAATGATCTGTTCTTTACTAGAAAGATCAAACATCATCTCTATAGCATCTCGGTTAATTGTTGTAGATCCAATTTTATCTTCACTACACAGTGGTGCTCCAACTATGGCAGCAAGCGGAATGATTACATCGGCACTTTTCATCAGATCTTGCATGATCTCTTTATCTCGAATATCTCCTCTTACAATTTCAAAGTTTGGATCTGAACAGACATGTGCCAAACTGTTTTGTTTGAACATAAAGTTATCGAGAACTGTTACTTTATATCCTTTATTCAATAATTCTGGTACCATCGTTGAACCAAGATATCCAGCACCCCCTGTTACTAATATGTTATTCATTTATCCACTCCTAAAATAATTGGTTGTTCTTTACTGAAATCTTTTGGTGATTTATTTCCCAATAAATTATCCCATACGGTGGGCTCCAGGCCTTTTCCACCAGTTCTTTTGGTTGTAAGGTTCTGGTTAGTAAATATTTCACCTTTTTTAATCGCTTTTCTTGCAACAATAAATTTTCTAAGTTTGATTCTATTTTCCTCTTCGCATGGCATCACTCTTTTATTGCCATTACCCAACATTGACTCTGTTTGTCTAATAGAGTGTATCAATTCTTTTAGCTCATCAGGCTCTAGTGAAGCTCGGTGATCAGGCCCTGGTAGATCACGGCTTAGGGTGAAATGTTTTTCATAAACACAGGCTCCGAGTGCTACTGATATAATTGCTGCATTATATCCTGGCAAATGATCTGAGTAACCAACTGCAACATCACACTCCTTGGATATTTGTTGCATTGCTTTAATATTAGCTTGACCTGCTGGGGCCGGATAACTTCCAGTACATTGCAAAACCACTAAATCTTCCACACCCTCAGCTTTTATCAATGCGACACTTTTTTTTATCTCTTCCAAACTACTCATAGCAGTAGAGAGAATCATAGGTCGTCCTTTTTTTGCCATGTATCTTAATAGTGGGAAATTATTAGCGTCTGTTGATGCCACTTTAAATAGCGGCAAATCTAATTCGTCAAGCAGATCAATACTTGGCCAATCGTAGGGGGTTGAGAGAAATGTTATGTTTTTAGTTTTACAGTATGTTATTAGCTCTATATGTTGCTCTCGATTAAGCTCTTGACTCTTTAGCAACTCATACCATGATTGCTCATGGTCATCACCAGTTGTTTCAATATGATATTGTGCTTTTGGCGCATTTTGTAAAATGATTTCATCTGCAACAAATGTTTGGAATTTTACTGCGTCCGCTCCGGCATCTACTGCTATATCAATTAATTTTTTAGCTAATTCCAAATCTCCATTATGGTTTACTCCTGCTTCTGCAATAATAAAACACGAATTTTCATGTGATATGGTGCGTGTTTTTAATCTGATGCCTAGCATTTTATTCTCCATCTTGATTTGAGTACGTTCTTATCAATTTAACACTATCTTCTATTTGCTCTATTGATGAATTTCTGAATTCTAAGATATGTGGGACATCTGGTAAAAAAGATAAGTGATCAAAGACAAAAGAACCCTTAATTAGTGGCCGGTGCTGATCTATTTTACTATTATTATGACTTACTTCAACCAAACAAATATAGTCCTTATAACAATTGATAAATTCATTTACGGTGTATCCATGCTCTATTGATGCAAAGCGAGTATGTGATAAATTTAAATTTATGTGAATACCTGCTGGAAAACATGAGAATAATTGATCGTATTCATCCATTGTTTCCATTAATAACACGCCTGGTTTTGTCAGTGATCCTTCTGTCTCTATTGCCAGTTTTATTTTATTTTCTTTTGCAACGTCAATTAATCTAGTGATTGACTCTAACATATTAGAGAATGCAATCTCTTTTTTGACTTTCTCTGAGCCAAAATTAAAATCATAGGTATTGGTGACTTGATCATTAAGATTTGGTGTTGCCATAAAACCAGGGTGAACTGTATACACTTCTGCGCCAATGTTTGCCGCTACTTTTAAACAATAGCTCGCATGATCTACTGATTGATTGCGTATCTCTGAATTATTTGAGGAGATATTCATTACAAAGTTTTTATCTTTGGTAGGAGGAAAAAAATTATGAGTGACTATTCTTTTATCCCACTCTTTTTTAATTACATCCTCGATATCTGATGTGTAGATATGGGTTGAACCCAGCTCTACTCCATCAATATCCAAACCTTTTAATTTTCTCAAAACCTCGGTCACATTTGTTGCAGTTTGTTGATAAAAGGTTGTAGAAATAAATAACTGCATTACTACTTTTTTATTATTTTTGCTGGCACGCCTACATATGTGCCTGAAAACTCTATAGAAGATATTACTGTTGCACCTGCTCCTATGACAACATGATCACACACTGTTATTTTTTCTAACATTGATGCGCCTATTCCAATAAAGAAATTTTTTCCAATTTTACAACATCCACCTATTGATGCACCAGGACCTATATTAGAGAATTCAGCAATGGTTGTTTCATGTCCAATAGTTGCATTAGAATTAATTAATACATTTTTATCAAGCACCACACCAGTATGTATAGTTGCATTAGGATATACAATACACCCCTTCGCAACAATGGACTGAGGAGATAGATAAGCAGAAGGATGAATAAATGTATGTTGTTTTAGGTTGTTTTTATTAATTTTATGAGCTAATTTAGATCTTACTTCAGGGTCGCCAATTGCAATTAAAACTTTAGTTCTATAAGGTAGATTTTCTATCATATCATCTTCCCCGAGCCATTTTCCTGGAAGGTTTTGTTGTGGTTCTGGTCCAATAAATCCCTGCACTTTACTCTGCATTCCATACAGAAGCCCAAAAAGCTCTATCGCAAATCCACCTGTGCCGATTATGATCAAATTTTCCATGATTTGAGTCCTTTATTGTCGATCACAACTCCCTCCGGATGAAGGCCTATCTGTTCTAATGCCTCCATCACCGAGTATCGGCAAAATGGCGGCACACAAAAGAGAAAATATCCACCTCCTCCAGTCCCTAATAATCTACCGCCCAATGCACCAGCATCCAATGCAATAGAGTGAATTTTATTTATTTTTTCATTAGTAACCCTAGGATCAATCTCTTTTTTGATCGACCAAGTCTCCTCTAATAGGACCGCAAATTCATGGTATCTTGAACGCAATAGTGCACGCTTCATCTCTGAAGTAATATTTTTTAAGCGTGTGGTGCTATGTTTTTTATTATTAGAGAAACTTTCTTTTTTTGCATTATCATTTTGAATAGTTTTACCGAGATGTTTTTGTTTTGTATGGCATAAAATTAATCTCTCTTCAAACTCGCTTATATTGTTAGATTCAATCCTGAGAGGCATTACTACATTATGATTTCTATCAAATTCTAAAAAATTAAACCCACCAAAAACTGTGCTGTATTGATCTTGCCATCCTCCAGAAATTTCTAATTCGATACGCTCTGCTTCAAAAGCATATTCTGCAATTGCATATCTATCTAAACGATTCTCACGAAACTCATTTAAACATCCTATTACTGATGAAAGCAAACTTGCTGATCCACCCAAACCAGACTCTGGAGGAAAATCACACCCTATCTCCAACTCAAATCCATAATCTGGTTCGAGTAATTTTATTCCTGCCTTAATTAGATCTAATTTTCCATCGTATTGAATATCATTAATGCTCTTTATTTCAACATGTTGCTTAAAGTCATGTGAATATATTTTAATCATATGATCACTTCTTTTTCGCAATACAGCATGGCTATATTTAGCAATGGTACAGGAGAGTCCAGCACCTCCTTCATCCATAAAGTATTTCGTAAAATCTGTGCCTCCTCCAGCCAAACTAATTCTAGCTGGTGTTTTTGCACGACTAATCAGTTGGTTATCTTGAAAGCTATAACCTCTATTTACTACATCAACTAGCCGACCCTGAGGATCAAGAACAGGAATAGAATGTATTTTATAGTCTAATAACTTAATGACTTCTTCTCGTTGATATCCCTCGACAACATAAGAAAAATTACTCATCATACAATTTGTTACCGGGCTATTTACCTCATTACCTTTAAGTAAAAATCTTCTAATATCTCCATCTGTCACAACACCAATAACTTTCTCGTTATCTACTACGAAAATAAGCCCTTGTTTATTATTACTTATTAATATCATTGCGTCACGTAATGTACAACTATTATCTGTAATAAACTCTCTAAGGCTATTTTTGTCCTTCATTACATACCTCCTTTGGAGCAAATATATTTATATGATTCTGGAACACCAATATCAATGAAATCAGTTTGAAGTGTCTGGACATGCAAGCGCCCCTCTCTCACACATTCAGGAAGATAGTCCCGTTCTAGTGAGAATGCCGTTCCGTTCCAATTATTAAATTCAGAAGCATGCAAATGATAAATCCCTCCATTAATCCAGCCTTGACCAACTTCAGGCTGCTTTTCCAAAAACTTTGAGACCATACCTTCTCTCCACTCAACCCTTCCATAGCGGGAAGTATCTGAGACTTCAACCAAACCAACTGCAGGACTACTTGTATTTAGCATGTCCACAATACTATCACCAAGCCAAGTGTCCCCATTCAGTAATAGGAAATCCTCTACCCCCTCTTTCTGATGGACAACGTAGGCTGCTGCCCCCCCAGTTCCTAAGGGGGTCGGCTCAATAACGGTTTGAACTCGCATTGAAAACTGCATCTCTTTCAGTGCGTGCTCAATCAATTCGGCCTGATAGTATAAAGACAGCACAACCTCCTCTATCCCTTGTCGTTCTAGATTCTTCAGCAACCAGAACAGGAATGGCTTACCATGTACAGGGGCGAGCGGCTTGGGAAGACCTTTAAGTACAGAGCGAAGACGTGTACCAAAACCACCCGCCAAAACTATCACAGGAAACATGTCAGACAAACTCTTTTAATAACTCTTGAAATGTTCCAGCAATCCACTCGATCTGTTCTTCAGTAAGTTGTGTTGATGAAGGTAGATGCAATGAATTATATGAAACTTGCTTACTGATAGGATACTCTCTATCAACGTAATGCTGCTTGAAGTGTTGGGCATCATGTACTGGATGAATCATTTGACGACAATCAATCCCCTTCTCTTTAAGCCGCTCCAATAGTGCATCTCGTACTCCAGAAATATTCAACTGAACTGTCATCAACCAGTGTACACTCTGACTCCAAGGCTGTTGTGGCCGGATAGAAAAACTATCGTTTCCACTAAGCATGTGTTTATACAACTCCTCCTGCCTTTGACGCTGTTCCAATATTTTTTCAAACCGCTCTAACTGTGCTATCCCAAGGGCTGCCTGCATATTTGTCATTCGGTAGTTAAAACCCAATGCAACAAAAAGATAGCGTTTATGACGAGACATACCATGATCTCGTAATTCCCTCAGCTTATAATATAATTTCTCGTCGTTCGTCAGAACCATTCCACCTTCACCTGTCGTCAAGATTTTATTGGCGAAAAAACTAAAGCATGAGACCTTACCAAAACTACCAAGAATTTTATCCCTATAACAACCACCAGGTGCCTCAGCATTGTCTTCAATAATGGGAATCCCATGCTGAACAGAGAGGCTCTGCAACTCTTCCATACGTGCAGCGTGCCCAAAAGCATGGACAACGATAATAGCTTTAGTCCTCTCAGTGATGGCTAATCGGGTAAGCTCAGGTGATAGGTTCCATGTATCTGCTTCAACATCGACCAACACTAGGCTTGCGCCAGTCAAAGCAACCATATTTGCGGGCGCAATGAAAGTTAGGTCTGGACATATCACTTCATCACCAGGACCAATCCCAAGAGCAACCAAAGCAAGGTGCAAAGCTGTTGTACAATTTGAGGTAGTCACCGCATATTGCATATCGAATCTTTCAGCAAAAGCACGTTCAAACTTATTAAGAAAACTACCTTGTGAAGAAATCCACCCACTATCAATTGCTTCCAGCAAATATTTGCGCTCTAAGCCACTCAAATCTGGTTCATAAATTGGAATCATATATATTATTTAGATCGCAATCCCTGGTTGCTGTAAAACTTATCAGTATAACAATACATCTGAACTCATCTTGCAAATAAAAATATTACAAATTTATTTTTTCTCAAGAATGGGGGTTTCAACAAACGCATAAAGATCATTCTTAAAAGTAGATACTGCAATCTCAAAGAAATCATTCATTGAAAAAGAATATATCTTACCCTGTCCCAAATCAACTTCCTGGAAATTAAATCCAGCATCAAAAAAATTAGGGTACAACTTTTGTTCTAAATTTCTAACAATCTTGTATTTGTTGTACATAGAATGCATATAAAAAAGCTTCTTTCTTACAACTCCGTTTATTAAAATTGGATGCAAGAACTCTTTTACGTATCGATACGGAACATTTGATAAAAATTCAGCATGATGAATGACCGTTGTTGAATTGTAAGGATGAACTCCAAAGCATAAATATTGCGTGCCCAATTCAAGCATTCTTGACTTTGGAGAATTTGGCCCATAAGCATGCATTGAATTATCATTACATATATACTCAGCATCCTTTCCAATCGCTGCATAAGACGCAAAAGGGTGGTTACTTCGGACTGCACCCGGTTGTTGTCGTATAAACTCTGTCAAGGCTCCCATCTCACTTATGCTGTTCTCTATATCAAACGGAATGTCTGTATTACATAAAGCAAGAGTGCCTGTAAAGACAACGATAGTTTGTGTGTGTAGGTCAATCTTTTCACAGATAGCCTCATAAAAAGATTCAAGAAGTTCCTGACTACTATTGAAATCATGCCTACCAAAATAACGTAAATCTGTCTTGATCGAAACAACTTTTGCATCATGTAAATCAATATCATTCAAAGCAACGAAGATATCATGTTTTTGATATTTCATTTAACTGAAGAACTTCTCGATGACACGTTGTGGATCTTGTGCATCGATAATCAAAACACTAGAATTACCACAGAAATCATTTGTTGCAACCCCTATTTCCTGTACCATTTGAATCGGCATAGAATGAGAGTCAAATTGATAATGAAAGCTCAAATTATCATTTCCAAAGCAAAAATTATCATGATAGAGAGTATTATCGTATGTACGAAAGGCAAGAAATGGCTGGCTTCCATAAATAGGCTTGCTGCACTTGATTTCCAACTTTCCGTCTTGGAAAGTAAACGAAAATTTAACAGGCTCTTCACTTGGTAAATCATAATACAAGCGCATTGCATCAACAGCATTACAGTATTGATATTGCACTTGAGATTCATAACGTTTAGATACTTCTTCAATCATAGAAGTTACTTCTTTAATCTCGGCAATCATATCTCGATGATCATGATTACAATAGGCTAAGATTGTAGGTTTTCCTTCTGCACACCTTATAAAAGCTTTTTCGATTTCGTCTTTGCCTATTTTTGCAAAATCCGTTCCAATATTCAAACATCGTGCAATTGATCTTTTTAGATTTCCTGACATGCGAGGATCCTTAAAGTCTGGGTGATAAACACTCCAGTCTAAAGGTGCATTTCTCCAATCCGAAAATCTATAATTTTCATCTTTACGCTGATCGTGAGCATTTTGATTGGCATAGTCAAAGGGGATCCACTGTTCTAGAAACACATTCAAATCCGTACGCTCAACATGGTACCCAGGCCTGTATACTGCGGGAAAATTATGACAATCCAAGATTCTATGACATAGGCTTGTATAGTGATACGGATGATGATTTAAAGATGTGCCATTCTTATTAAGTGCCTTATTGAAGGCCATAGGATGGTAGTGCCAGTATAGACGATCCCAAGATAACTCATTTAATTTAATTTGATCTTCGTAGAATTTGTAGATCAAGTTCGGACCTAATTGCCTCCTTCTTGGATTCAGATGAAAGCCAATCTGATCTAAGCAATTCCAGTTTATAGTGTAAGGTGTTGGCGATGTACCAGAGATTTGTGTCCGCCACTCTTTTGAAAAAAGTGTGTGGCACATTTTCTCTATGTCAGACCAACTATTGTTGTACCCAAGACGATGACTAGAAAATCTTGCTTTGACATCTTCTGCAATCTCACTCGGAATGCCTATACCTGCCTGTAAATCACGCAAGTTTGAAATCGATGGCTCCATATTAATATGATAAATTTCTTTGAGTTGTCGAAACGTTTCCTCTAGAGGCTCACAAAATGGGCCCTCAGCGTCAACAAGATGAACAACTGGAAGTGTGTATTTATTCATTATTAACCATTCTCCTTTTATATTTATTTATTGTTGAAAGAAAATACTTCATAAATTTTTCGACTGATTTCATGTCTCCAATCCGAGGAATAGTTGCCCATTTGTAAACAAAAATCACTTCTTACAGACTGTACTTCATCGGTCCACCAATGATCATAATACAACTTGCTATTAAAAGAGTGATTAAATTCTTCAGAGTCTGTTACTAATATCCCTACTCTCTTCAGTTCATAGAAAATTGTCTGGAATTCTGGACGGATAGTATAACAATCGGCATTCCACATTAATATTGAAGGGACATTGTATGCCAAACTAGTGATAAATGATGTACTTGGCCCATCAAATATGTGCAAATGACAAAAGTCAAAATAATATTCTGAATTGCGTTTCCACAAATATTTATATCTTATTGTTGATGGCATCATGACTGGAAAGA
>Ga0209482_1000254_pt1 | contig 49129 bp, 46 predicted proteins | sample CoawatmetaG10DNA_FD_187512 | JGI IMG/M metagenome (GOLD analysis project Ga0209482, IMG submission 187512) | Marine microbial communities from the West Antarctic Peninsula - Coastal water metaG104-DNA (SPAdes) (version 2) | ecosystem: Environmental > Aquatic > Marine > Coastal ...
CCAATACCCAATCATAAATTCGACGGTTATCTTGAAATTCCAAGGTGCACAGTGAGTGTGTAACCCCCTCAATAGCATCACCAAGACAGTGAGCAAAGTCATACATCGGGTAGATACACCAGTCATCATGTGTCTGGTGGTGTGTCTTAAAACGAATCCGATAAAGAGTTGGATCACGCATACACATAAAGCTAGAAGACATATCAATTTTGGCACGCAATACGCACTCACCCTCCTTAAATTCACCTTCCTTCATTTTCTTAAAGAGGGTTTGATTTTGTTCTATACTAGTATCACGATCAGGGCTATTTTGACCAGGCTGTTTTAATGTTCCACGATGTTCACGAGTCTCGTCCGCACTTAAGAAGCAGACGTATGCTAGACCCTTAGAGATAAGCTCTTCTGCAAATTCATAAAATTTATCAAAATAACTTGAACTGAACTTGGCCTCACCATTCCAGTCAAAGCCTAGCCACTGGATGTCTGCTTTTATTGAGTGAACATACTCAATATCCTCTTTAGCAGGGTTGGTGTCATCAAACCTTAGGTTGCACTGGCCATCATAATCTTTGGCCGTACCAAAGTTGAGGCATATTGACTTTGCGTGACCAATGTGAAGATAGCCATTTGGCTCTGGCGGGAAGCGTGTGATTACAGAGCTGTGAAGCCCAGAGTCAAGATCAATATTAATTTGATTTCGAATAAAGTTGGAAGGCTTAATTGGCGGAGTATGGTCGCTCATCGTTACATCTTTTACCTGTAAAATAATCAAAATATTATATCAGTAAACAGTAGTAATCAGTGATAGAGCAATCATTAGGTAAAAATTATTCTCGATTTGTAAATGTTCTTATATTTATTTTTCCAATCCTTATTAACTCTGTAAAGGTTGGGGGTGATATAGTTTTATTTATCCTGGCAGTGATGGGCATATTTACTGCCATTTCACAAAAATTATCACCATTTAACATTAAAGAGATTAAAGTGTTTTCTTATCTAACTGCTGGTTATTTTATAGTTTTATGGCTAGTGGTTCTTTTTTCAGGTAGGCCGACAGAACAGGCTCACTTTCTATCCAGAGATTTATATTTTTTGTTTGCGCCTTTTATTGCGCTTGCCTTTTACAAAGCAGAAATTAATATCAGTTATCTATTGGCAGGAGTTAAGGCGGGGCTAATACTTCTAGGACTAATTAGTTTGGGCCAGTTAGAATCAGGGAATGTACGACCATCCGGGGTTATGAACGCCGATGTATTTTCTAATCTCGCAGTGTCGATGTTTTTTGTTGTTCTAGTTTTTTTTAAGCATGAATCGTTCAAATATAAGATATTCACCCTTGTATCATTATTGTCAGGTATATTTGTAATAGTTGCATCAAGCACTCGTGGTGCCTGGTTATCATTTTTGTTATTATTGGCGGTTTATTTATACTTCTTATATAAACAAAAGGCCCTGTCAAGTGCAAGATCAAAAATTATTGCAGTACTTATTATTGCTGGTGTACTTTCTGTTGTCAGTCTTAATCAATCAGTGAAGGATAGAGTATATCTTACATATGCGCAAACTTCACAGTGGATGGTAGGGTCTGAAGAAGTAAACGCAGTTAGTGAAAGATTAATGATGTATAAAATTGCAATTGATAACATTCAAGATGTCCCTCTTTTTGGTCATGGATTGCGCACTTCAAATCTTGTTTTGCATAATTTTGCCCCTCCTGGATTTCAAGGACATATAGTCCGATACAATCATCTGCATAATGCTTACTTAACGAATTATTTCAATGGCGGCATTTTTTTACTGGGAGCTCTTTTGTTATTGCTATTTGCCCCTCTTAGGCTATTTATAAAAGCAAATAGTCAAAATCATGAAGATCCTGTATTTATTGCGGGTGCTTTGTTGACCACAGGGTATGCGAGCTACGGCATGGTTAATATTTTATTTGGTGACGTATTCATGAACGCATTTTATGTATTCTTTTTAGCCATCTTTATACATTTAACTGCTAAATCGACAAAAGTTTTATAAATGTGGAAGCTTTTCCTTACTATGTGTCTTTACTCTACTTAATGTTATTAAGTGAATGCTATTTTTTTTACAATTTGATATATTCAATTATTTATTCCTTCAGTAAGATTCAAATAGTATCTCATGTGAGTTAATTAACAATCATATACATTTTAACATATTGACTAAATTAAACTCTCTTCGAGGGCATGGCTATCAAATCACATATTTTAGGAATATTGTCTTTATCGAATTTAAAATCTTTTCCATCAACTGTAAATAAGTTATAGTTGTGTTTAAGTAAAGTTGAAATTGGTGCATCAATATCTATATTTCTAAGCTTATGAATCCTTGGGCTAAATTCAAAAATAATAAAATCAATTAACTTATTATTTAGTAAGTAACTTGCCCCATTAAGTACATCTACTTCAAAACCCTCAACATCAATTTTTAAAAGACCAATTTGTTCATTAATCTCTTTCTTCCAAAAATCATCCAATGTGGTTACTTCTACTTCAGAGGACGAAACTATTTTGCCTTTATTGTGAACCCCTAAACTATGAACTCCATGTGATTCACGATTAAAAAATTCTGATTTACCATTGAAATCAGAAGCGGCGACATTAAAAGTTTTTATATTATTTATCTTGCGGATTGTAATTTGGTCTTGCAGAAAGTAATAATTATCTAATTGAGGTTCTAATGCGTAAACTATTTTAGCCTTCTTTGAAAATGGAACAGATGTTGCTCCTAAGCTAGCACCTATATCCACTACTACTTTATTATTATAATTAATAATCTTGTCGATAGTAATCCAGTCGTTAGTAGGACTCTTTTTATCACTATGTGAGTTGGTTATACCTCGCGCTCTCCATGTTATTGGTGTAAGTTCTTCAGTGTCTCTTTTGTAGGTATAAACAAAAAGATTATCTTGTTTGCTAATATGATTTTTAATAAATGATAGTGAAATATCAAGTAACTTCCTATTTATTCTATTAAGTATGATATTCATGAGAATTTTTAAACTAGACAATCGCTAATCATACTATATCTAGAGTTAAAAACTCCATGGGGTTGATTTATGACTTTTACGATATGATTAGTCAAGAGGCTTTTCCAAATTAATGAAATATTAAACGCAGAATCCATATAGAAACTTTTTATATGTTCTTTTTAGCTGTCTTTTGACCTATAAATCGACTAAAGTATTACAAATGTGGAAAGTATCCCTTATAACTTTTATCAATTAACTCGATGTTATGAATTGAATCATGCTTGTTTTTTTTCCAATTTGATACTTCATCAGCTACAAATAGGCCATTAATTTCCTGATCTATATTGGTTACTTTGAATCCTGCATAATTAGCTACATTCGCTAGGGTGCTACTAGTGAAATCGCTCACGTGAGCTATATGAAAGTATCTCCTTAGGTCATTTTTGTAGTCCCCTTTGGCTACTCCATTAATTCCTGGGACAGCAATAAATAAATAGTCACCAGCATTCATTAGTAATCTTATCTCCTTAAGGGTCTCAAGTGGATTAAATACGTGCTCTAATACATGAGACAGGATAAATAGTCTAGGTCCGTAGGGAAGGGATGAAGGGTACATGCTCACCTCAACATCTAGTTTTAAGTTGTCCTGTGCAAATTTAATCGCCTTAACATCTAGGTCACAACCCTGAACTGATTTTGCAGCTGTTTTTAGTGCGTCAATAGTTCCTCCAGAGCTACATCCTATCTCTATGATAGAAAGATCAGCTAGTTTTTCTGAAAGGCCGTTATTAAAAAAATAGTCTAAGTATTTTTTTGCCTTATCATTTTGCTCTTTAATAACGCTTTCATAGTCTACTGTTTTACTTTTAAGATAAAGCGGCCGGTAGTGATAACTATAGAACTCCTTATGAAACTCTCTTGATAATGCTGGGTATGTCTGGATTAGACCACATTGATTACAGAGCTGTTTTTTAAGATCAAATCCATATCGATCACCCTCACTAACAAGGGTGAAATCATTGCCTTCACATAGACTACAACCACCACTCACTAGCCCAAATTTTTTATATAGAGCCATAATCTTACTAATAGCTTTTCGGCGACTTCGTAAGGTGCGATTAATCCTAGCAAACGTAGATCCAAATCTAAAGTGTTTTAATATTCTATTAGACATTGAAATCACTATTTCTAATTGATATATAGCGCCTCTTTGATTTGGTTAACATGTATAGCTGCCTCAAGGCAAGCCTTAATTGATGAAGTAATCTCTTTAAAATAAAGTAGGTGCCACCCCTGTAATTGTCACGGGCACTTACAGTAGATTTTGAAACTGTGTGTGAATAATTATTGGAAATGCCATAATCCTTGCATTGGTCTAGCTGGATTATAGGGGACGGCTCAACTTGGTATGCCTTAAGGGAATGACAGGCAGTTATATGAGCATCGGCCAGTCCAATGCCACTATTTTTTTCGAGTTGAATGAGTTTATTCGCCCCTGATGGCCATAATATATAGCCTGCTGCACCAGTTCTGTCTTGGTATAGCCTCAGTAATTTTGAGTTGCATTCAATTTTCATATGTGACCTTGAGACAAATTTTTTTCTACTCCTGTTTTCTAAATTAATTAGATCTATACTTTTAATTTTATTAAGGTTGTCTAACAGCTTTGGAAGAAATATCGACAAAATCGCATCATCTTCTAATATAAGTGCAGGCTCTCCGCTTCTAATTACCCTATCCCATGCTGACCTATGAGAGTAGTAGCAAGCAACCTCAGTTTTTCTTAAGGGTCTTTGCCAGTCAAAATAATGTTTTTTATAGGTAGCATCACTGATATCCTCAACGGATGTAGCATCCAGAATTTTGTATTCTAGGCCTAGTTTAGTAAGCTGGTCTTTTTGCAGCTTGCTGCGCTCAGTTGCGCTAGGTAAATTAATAACGAATATTTGCACTTACCACCAACCCGTTTTACTTCTTTTGTGCCTATCTCTAAGTCTCTTAAATGCATTGTCATGCTCTTGTAAACGAAGGAATATTTCAAGCAGTATCTCACCTGCAATATTTATTTTTGCAGCTTTATCAATTCTCCATCTCATATTTCTAAGGGTATCGTCTGTTCCAACTTTAAAGACAGAGATTCCATCAAAGAGAGGGACTCTTTCCTCATTATCCAGCCTAGTAATTTTTTTGCTATCATCTTCATAGCTATCGTAATTAGTAATGAAGTGCTCGCTTTCTTGAATTTTTACGGTGTTCAAGAGGCATGCACAGGCTAAAGAAAGACTCTTAATAGCATCATCATCTGTAAAATCTGAAAAGGTGTCTGTGGCTGATATAAGCCAACGCATGTTTAAGTGTTTTAATAAATAATCTTTTTCCTCTTTCCAAAGTTGTTCAAATAGTACAAAGTGATTTTTTGCCTCAAAGTCTCGTCTAATAAGCACAATAATTTTTGCATGTGTATAGCATAGCTCGCTGTGGTTAACAAACTCATCCCTTAGTGCGGCAAAATGCTCATCCAAGTTATTGGAACTTCCGTGAGTGTAATGAATTTTATCTCCATCAATAACCATTTTCTTCTGTTGAAAAAAGTCAGTTGATATATGCTGAGAGAGCTCTTTTGCTCCAGAGCGCCTTTTATGCCTGCTAAATGAGAACCATTTTTCAAATCTAGTTTTATCTCTTCGACCCATTATTTTTTAACCTTTTACTTTTCCAAGACACACGAACAAGTGCACTTAAATAATACTTAATAATTGCAACAAGAGTTAGTAGGTTTGCTTTAAATAATGCTTTATAAAAAAAAGGTAATGTAATTAATGTTCGAAGGAACCAAGAAGATAAAGTATTAATCATAATTACCAGATGTAAGGCAAATCTATTTAGACCTTTAGTATGTTCATGAATAAAAACATGACTAGATGTAACTACCTCTGATTTCGTAATAGCAGTAGTTTTTGGATTTCTTCTAGATGATCCACCATGTAAATGTTCGAGTTCAATATTTCGGAGAAGGGCAATTTTTTTATTATTTTTTTTTACTCTAAGACATAAATCAGGATCTTCTGAGTACATCCAAAATATATTTTCATTCCATTTTCCAATTTCATTAAAAAAATCCTTTTGAATTAAAATTACTGAACCTGCAACCCATTCTGGGTACCAAATATTTTTATTCTCTGGAAATTTTTTGGCTATTTTGCTTGAAAAGGCTAATTTATATATTGAACGAAGCCAGCCTATTGTAAGCCATGGGCTAAGAAATGCAATTTCCCTTTCCCTTTTGCCATTTGAATAGAGTGTCCTGCAAGATGTGACTCCTACATCTGGATTAGCTACAGCAAAACTATACATATCATCTATAGAAGGGCTGCTGGTAAGAGTTACATCTGGGTTTAAGAATAGTAAAAATTCACCTTTAGCCTTATCTGAACCAAGATTACATCCACTAGAAAAGCCATAATTGCCCTTGTTTGCAATAAGCCTTATTTCATGAAATTGCTGCTTAAAGTCATTAAATTTACCATCTTGCGAATCATTATCCACAACTAAAATTTCATAACTTGTGTGCGGCTTGTATTTATTGAATGACTCGATGCATTTAGCCAGAACCTCCCAACTTCTATAATTTACAATAATTATTGATAAATCTATTTTGCTCAATTTATTTTTCCTTAATTTGTTTCATTTTATAACTTCAATAAATTCTAATATTCCATTTATTGAATTAAAAAATACTAACTTTTACTTTGCCAGTTAATAATAATTTCTTTACTGGGACTTTATGCCCTGAAGTAAAGTTTTAGAGATTTTATCTACATCTCCAAGGCTTAGTTCTAAGTGAAGTGGTAAAGACAGTATATGTTTAGAAAAATATTCAGATTTTGGTAGCTCTGATTTAGTATAAAAAACCTCATAGTCTGTATTTTGACGATAGTGCACTCCTGCAAAAATCTTGTTAGCTGATAAATACTCTATCAATTTTTCTCGAGAATTAACTACCACTTGAAAGAGGTGTCTTGATGATTGGTCTGAGTCATGCATAATGAAATCAACTTTCCCATTTAGGTTATTAATGTAACGACTTGCCAAGTCTCTCCTATATTGATTGTCCTCATCTAAATATCTTAATCCAACTATTCCAAGAGCAGCCATTATGGAGTTTCCATGGTATTTATAGCCAACATGATTAACGCTATAGTCCCATTTGTAGGAGCCTGAATTGCTGCGAGCAAATGTGTCTTTGTTAATGCCTAACCAAGACAATTCCCTCGCTTTTTTATCATCATCTTCGTTGTTAAAACAAATCATGCCACTGTCTGCTGTAGGTAGATTTTTTACTGCCTGAAATGAAAAAATAGTTACATCAACATCAAACCCAACATGCCTACTATTAATATAACTTCCAGCCATATGTGCGGCATCAAGAATAATTATTAAGTTATTTTCTCTTGCAATATTAATAATCTCAGTCAAGTTCTTTGTATTTCCACCCATTCCAACAAAAATAATAGCTCTGGTTTTATCATTTATTTTGCCCTTAACTGATTGAGGGTTTAAATTTAACGAATCATCGATATCTGCAAAACAAGGCTTAAGGTTTTCATAAATAATAGAGTGATTAGTAGAAATAAATGTAAATGGAGTCGTTATAATTTCATCATCATCTTGCCAATCATATTTTTCTTTTAGTATCTTAATTGCAAGATGTAAGCCTGATGATGCAGAGTTTAAAAAATGTGCATTATTTAAGCCAGTATAAGTTTTCCAATGTTTTTCAAACTCAATAGTTTTATATCCCATGCCTGTCCATCCAAGATCAAGGCATTCTTTGATTTCAGAAAGGCACTCATCTACTCTGAATTTTGGTTTTAATACTTGAATATTTTTCATATAATATTTTTTAAGTTAATTTTTTTATCATTTAATGAGTGAAATTGACGATCTTTCCTAATTACCTTTAATCCATGAATGGGGTAGCAACAATATTTGAAACTTGGCGCCCATTCGTCTAGAGAGTATTTAATCTTACAAACGATTTTCATTTCTATAATTTTCCCCTAATCATACGACTAATGTATTTAAGTGGGTAAATTATTAATTGAATTTGACACTTAATCTTTTTTATGAACAGTTGCTTTTTGTATGGATTACTAAATAGTGGATAGCTTTTTTTTGCACTCAAGTACAAGCTGTAAGTAAGCTTAAATTTGCTTTTTGATGAGAGGTTCTTTCCATGTACTCGATAGGAGGCAACTTTTTGGTCATAATAAATAATTGATTTTTCAGCTGCGGCACGTAAGTAAAAATCCCAATCTTCTAAAAATAATGTCTCATCATAGCCACCAGATTCAATAAATAATTTCTTATTCATTATGCTGCATGGCCCATTTAATTTCCATCGATTTATGATTTCATAAGCCAAGCCATCATCAGAAAAATAATTTTCTTTATTGCTACGTTTATGCGGTAACCATTCATCTATACTGCTTTTATGTATGGTCTCACTATTACCGTCAATGATAGAGGTATCAGCAACTAAAACCATTTTTTTTTGATTTTTTTCAAGAATGTTTACTCTGTCTTTAATCGTATTATTAATCAAATAATCGTCACTCGCACAAAAAACAATGTATTTTCCTTTGCTAGCTCTTGCTAGCTCATTAAATGTCTTGGTGATGCCTTTATTTTCTCTAGATACGAAGTTAATTGGCAATGTGTTATAGTTCCTTTTAATCCAGTCATTGATAACACTAATATCATTATCCGTTGAACCATCATTGATAATAATAATCTCTTTATTTGGGTAAGTGTCATTTAGAATACTGTCAAGTGTTTGACCAACGTATTGTTTGTGATTGTAATAAGGTATTAGAAAACTGACGAGTGGTTTGTTTGGCATATTTGACTTATTTTTTACTTGCTGTAAATTTCCATAACATGTGAGATTTCTTTTTATAGCGTATTGTGTAATATATGTTTTTTAAGAATTTTAAGATAAAATGTTTGTGCGTAGTCTCTTGACTAGGTTTGATTTTTTTTACTCGACTTATTTCAAAGCTCCCCGTAAACCCATATATTCTCGCTTTATGTTGTGGGCTTGTAAAATATGTATGGGTGTTTTTGGTTATAATATTAATATGAGTAGGGTCATCGAATGCTTCATCTCTAGGGTAATAAGGAGTGATGGCATAAAACGTGCCACCAGGTTTTAGGACTCTATAAATCTCATTCATTAAAAGAATAAATGGAAAGGTAGTTTGGTTATTAATTATAGAAAATCGTGGGATATGTTCTAGCAAATCATATGCTGATACAGAGTTAAAGGTGGATTCTTTAAAAGGAAGAGGCTCAAGCACTACATTACATTTTTCATAAATAAAATCGCTTACTTCTTGTTTGATAATATCAACACCATACAGTTCATCGCAAGCAAATGGATTTCTTGGATTAGAACCGCACCCAATATCAAGATGTTTTGTTGTCATTTCACTTAAACTCCTAAACGCTCTCTTTTATAACTCCCATCTTGCACATGCTTACACCAAACAGTATTCTCTAAATACCATTGGATAGTCTTTTTAATGCCTGTTGCAAATGTCTCATCTGGCGTCCAGTTAAGTTCATTGGCTATCTTAGTTGCATCAATGGCATATCTAACGTCATGTCCTGCTCTATCGCCTACGTAAGTAATAAGCTGTTCATAATGTTTAATTCCATCAAGCTTACTTGGCGCTAGCTCATCTAAGATACTACAAACTGTTTTAACAACATCAATATTTTGCAATTCATTGTGTCCACCAATATTGTAAGTTTCGCTAATCTCGCCATTAAGCGCTACATGCAATAATGCTCTTGCATGATCATCCACGTAGAGCCAATCTCTTATTTGTTTGCCATTGCCATAGATTGGTAAATCTTTACCTTCTAAAGCATTGAGAATAATTAATGGAATAAGTTTTTCAGGGAACTGATAGGGTCCATAATTATTTGAGCAGTTCGTTATTAGAGTTGGGAATTCAAAAGTACGTTGCCATGCTCGTACTAGATGATCAGAGCTTGCTTTAGCTGCAGAGTAAGGTGAGCTGGGCGCATAAGGCGTATCTTCAGTAAACAGATCATCCGTTCCCTCTAAATCACCATAGACCTCATCAGTAGATACATGGTGAAATCTAAAGTTATCTTTCTTATCACTATATAGATTAGACCAATAATCTCTAGCCTCTTCTAATAGAACATAAGTGCCTACAATATTGGTTTGAATAAATTCACCAGGGCTATCGATTGATCTATCTACATGTGACTCAGCAGCAAGATGCATGATGATATCAGGCTGGTGTTCATTAAGTACACGTTTGATCTCATTTGAATCACAAATATCTACTTGCTCGAATGAGTATCTTGCATCGCTTTCAATTGAGGCTAAAGATTCTAAATTACCTGCATAGGTAAGCTTGTCAACATTAATAACGCTATGATTGGTGTTATTGATAATATGGCGAATGACAGCAGATCCAATGAAACCTGCACCGCCGGTGATGAGTAGTTTTTTTGATGTCATTGTTTTTGCTTTAATATTTTCATACAAGTATTAAGAGAAGATTTCCAATTAGATATTTTTATATTAAATACTTCAACTATTTTATCCTTGTTCATTAAGGTGTTTCTCGGCCTTTTGGCAGACGTTGGATAATGTTGCGATGAAACAGGATCCACTTCACATCCTATCTTTTCTATTTTAAAGATTTCTTTAGCAAACTCATACCAACTAATTTCTCCCTCACCTGAGTAATTATAAATCTGCGTCGTTTGAGCTTCATCTGTAAATTTTTTATGCTTGATAATTTCTAATATTCCATCTGCTAAATCAGTTGCATAAGTAGGTGAGCCTATTTGATCATTTACCACGTTTAATTGGTTTCGTTCTTTGCCTAGTTTTAACAAGGTCTTAACAAAGTTATCACCATATTCAGAATAAATCCAACTAGTCCTAATGATAATGGCGTTAGTTGGCATGATTTTTTGTAATGCCCTTTCTCCAGCAAGTTTAGTTTTGCCGTAGATGTTGATTGGATTGGGAGTATCTGTTTCTATGTATGGCATGTCACTTTCCCCATCAAAGACATAGTCAGTAGAGATGTGTATTAGCTTTGCCTGTTGATTGCTCGCAATGCTTGCAAGTTGTTTTATTGCTAGAAGGTTAATCTGATTTGCTAACTCTGCGTCTTCCTCTGCTTTATCAACTGCGGTGTAAGCTGCACAGTTAATGATAATATCAAACTTATTATTTTTAAAGTAGTGACTAATACTGCTCTCACTACTTAAGTCTAAATCCCCTCTACCAACAAAGATAAAATCATTAGGGTTTTGATTGTTGTCTATTTTGGTATCAGTATTAACTAGCTTCTGAATAGATCTACCTAGTTGGCCATTCTTGCCGGTAACGAGTATTCTCATGACTATCAACTACTTAAATAAATATTTAGCATTGGCCAAAGATGGATGGGCCCTATCTTTGTCTGAGAGTTGTAACTCCTCTACTGATAATTGCCAATTAATTTTAAGCTCTTTATCATCAAAAGCAATACCTCGATCATGTTCAGGTGCATAGTAATTATCTACCTTATAAGCAAAGGTTGCACTATCACTTAATACAACAAAACCATGTGCAAAACCGTGTGGTACAAATAGCTGGTGTTTATTATCGCCTGTTAACTCAACTGCCACATAATGACCAAATGTAGAGCTAGATTTCCTAATATCAACCGCCACATCCAAAACACTTCCCTCAATCACTCTTACGAGTTTAGCTTGAGTATAAGGTGGTAGTTGATAGTGAAGACCCCTTAGCACCCCTTTGAGTGATTTGGATTCATTATCCTGTATAAAGTTAACTTTGTATCCAATTGCCTCGTCAAGTTGATCTTGTTTAAAGGTTTCTATAAAGTAACCACGATTATCCCCATGCACAGTTGGCTCAATCAGCATTACATCTTTAATCGACTGAGGGGTGAACTTCAATTGACCTCCTCTGCACGTTTAAGTAAGTATTGTCCGTATTGATTCCTAGCTAAGGGCTGAGCTAGCTCTATGAGTTGCTTTTTATTAATGTAGTCTCGCTCAAAAGCAATCTCTTCAATACAGGCCACTTTTAGACCTTGTCTTTTTTCAACAGTCTCTATGAATGTTGAGGCTTCTAATAGGCTTTCATGAGTTCCTGTATCGAGCCAAGCATACCCTCTACCCATAAGTTCAACACTTAGACGCTCTTCACTCAAATACATTTGATTAACCGTAGTAATCTCTAACTCACCTCTATCAGATGGCACGACTTCGACAGCTTTCTTAACGACATCATTAGGATAAAAGTAAAGGCCGGTTACTGCGTAATTACTTTTAGGAGTTTCTGGTTTTTCTTCAATACTAAGCGCCTTACCAGTTTGATCAAAATCAACTACACCATAGCGCTCAGGATCATTAACATGGTAACCAAATACAGTTGCCATGTTTTTCTCTTTAGCATTGCCAACAGCGTTAGCCAACATATTAGTCATACCATGACCATAATAAATATTGTCACCTAGAATCAAACAAACATCCTCATTACCAATAAAATCTTTGCCCAAAATAAATGCTTGTGCTAATCCATCAGGAGAAGGTTGTACTATGTATTCAAACTTCATGCCAATGTCAGTTCCATCACCAAGAAGGTGTTCAAACCTTGGCAGGTCTTCAGGGGTAGAGATAATAAGTACTTCTTGAATGCCAGCGAGCATTAGAACTGACAATGGATAGTAAATCATCGGCTTATCATAAATGGGCATTAATTGTTTTGAAATGGTTTTGGTAATAGGATATAACCTAGTGCCAGATCCACCAGCTAGAATAATTCCTTTCATTTTTGTTTTTTTGTTTTTATTCATTAGTTGTCCAATAGTCTTTAATCCATGGAGATGGTTGGATGTGCCGATACCATTTTCCGCTGTCCCCTATAATTGCCTCGGGTGGGTTGGGCAAGCCATGAAATAAAATAACCCGAGCACCCTTGGGTATTGAAGGAGCTTCGAACCAAGATTTAAACCAGGAAGGGCAGCATTGATACTTAAAGCTTGGGACCCAATCATCTGGCCAATATTCTAGCTTACCAAGTTTGTCAATTTCGCGTGATAAATAGGCCTGCTCGTGACGCACCTCATTTTTCACCTGTTCAGAGTTCTTCTCAAAGTAGTCCAGTATGCGCGCATATTTTCCAATTTCAAATCGAAATGCAGATGAGTTTCCCTCTCTTTTCTTTGGACTTTTTTTGTCATGCGCTATTAAAAAATCACCTGGATGACTAAAGAATACATCCAGTTTTCCGACAATTACTACGTCCAAGTCAAGAAACAGCGTTGTCCCAGAAAGGCTGCCAAAGTTTTCTTTAAATGCAGTGAGCTTCCTCCAACCTCGCTCAGGCGATCCAGATGGAAGTTCTAGCTCTGGGAGATCTTGTATCTCTACTTCGGGCCTTATGCCTTCACTATTTTCAGTAAAGCATACAAATCTGAACTTGGAATCCATATTTCGAGACACCATTGCGTATAGACGGTTTACATATTCTGGAGAGAATTTATTGCCCCATTTCATGCAGATAATATTCATAAGTTTATCAAAATTAAGAGCTATATATTGTAATTAGAGTTTCTACCAATACAGCTTATACCAACTGTAAAAGAATAAACTTTATAGATTAAAGCCAGCATTATTATGTATCCACCTGTATAAAAACTATGTTTCATTATAGAGCATAACTAAGAAATAAAAAAAGCACTAGCTATAAAACATACTTACCGATTTTTTTGCAAATACATTTGCAAGATGTGGCGTTAGCGTGCCTAATATTAGACCTTTTTTTTCTGCACTAATGAATTGCAAAATATTGATGTTGTTAAAACAGTTTGTAGTATCTTAGATGAGCTAGCGCCAAGTAAGCTTGATGGAATTAAACATTATGAACAGCTTATTACTTACGTAGGCGATAGAGCAGGACATGACGTTAGATATGCCATTGATGCAACTAAGATAGCCAATGAACTTAACTGGACGCCAGATGAGACATTTGCAACAGGCATTAAAAAGACTATCCAATGGTATTTAGAGAATACTGTTTGGTGTAAGCATGTGCAAGATGGGAGTTATCAGGGTGAAAGATTAGGAGTGGTTAAACCATGAAAGGAATTATTCTATCAGGTGTCTCCAGCATATGCCTTTATCCCTTTGACTAAAGGCATGTCAAAGCAACTAATGCCTTACGATAAGCCGATGATTTATTACCCATTGTCAGTTTTAATTATTGAGCATTAGTACTTAAAATATTTGAGAAACACAAAAAATGAGATATTGAAAATGTTTAACATTTCATATAGAATGTTAAACATTTTCAAATATTTTTTATTAGATTTCTCTTATAGGAGCCAAGAGTTATTTTGATTATATCTAAAGGTTTTTTTTAATGATTTTGAAACAATCCAAAAAAATTCAGGAAACTTTAATTTCTGAATTAAAGCAGCGTGCCCTTGCTGCACCTAAATTATCTTCTAAATTCATAAATGATAATGCAAAGGCTTTTGAAACTGCTTTTTTAATTCGCGCTGTTGAAACAGCTCTTCTTGATCTTTTTTCAAAAGGCAAGATGAATGGAACAATTCATACATGTGTTGGACAAGAACTAACAGGTGTTGCAATATGTTCTGCACTTAAAGAAGGTGACTGGATAACCTCTAATCACAGATGTCATGGGCATTTCATTGCTAAAACTGGGCGTTGGCGTGACTTAATTGACGAGCTTCTTGGCCTTAAATCGGGAGTATGTCAGGGCATTGGCGGTAGTCAACATTTATTTGACCATGGGTTTATCTCCAATGGTCCTCAAGGCTCTTTGCTACCCGTGGCATCAGGACTATCTTATGGCTATCTTTGTGATGGAAAAGATAATGTTAGTATCTCATTTATAGGCGAGGGAACAATGGGTGAAGGGAATGTCTATGAAGCTATGAATTTATCTGCAGTTATGGAGTTACCTCATGTCATAGTTTGTGAAAATAATTTCTATTCACAAACAACTACTCAAGGAGAAAATTTACGTGGTTCTATTAAGGGTCGAGCCGAATCTTTTGGTTGGAGATATTATGAGTCAGATACCTGGGATGCTAAATCTTTATTTTCAACATGTAAGAATGCTATAGCCTTCGCACGAGAAAATAGTACTCCAGTGTTCATAAATGTTTATACGTACCGCTTAAATGCTCACTCTAAAGGAGATGATGATAGAGATAAAAGTGAAATTAAATTTTTTATGGAAAATGACACACTACAAAAACTATCTTCATATCAACAATTTTCAAACATTATTCAAAAAAATGTTAATGATATAAAGCTTCATATATCTCAAAGTTTGGAGTCAGGAGAAAAAGTTAATTTTAAAAATTATATAGGAGATCAACTTCCAAGGTCAATTTCTGTTAAATCTTTAAAATTAGAAAACCCTAAAGTTAAACTAATTAAATCCTTAAGAACTGCATTTGACGCAGAGCTTGCTAAAGGTGCTTATATTATCGGTGAAGATATCAATGATCCTTATGGTGGCGCTTTTAAATTAACTTTGGGTCTTGATAGTAAATACCCAGGCCAAGTTATTTCATCTCCTATTAGTGAGGCAGCAATTACTGGTTTTGGTATAGGAATGTGTATGTCTGGCCATAAAACATACGTAGAAATAATGTTTGGTGATTTTATAACTAATACTATAGATCAAATAGTAAGTAATGCATCAAAATTTTTTCATATGTATGCTAAACAAATATCTGCTAATGTTACTATTAGAACTCCTATGGGAGGTGGAAGAGGTTATGGACCAACACACTCTCAGAGTTTGGAAAAAATCCTATTTGGGATAGACAATATTGCAGTATTTGCAGTAACTTCTGTGATTAATCCAGAAAATTTAATTTCTTTTATTGGTGCCTTGGATTGCTCAAATATTTTAATTGAAAGTAAAGTTGACTATGGAGCAACTTTGTTTCAGAATAGCTCACTAAAAGCTTTAGATATTAATATTATAGGTGGACCTTCAGGCTCTGCTTTATTATCACCTTGGTGCAAGGATTCTGATAAAGATGCTTTGATAATAACTTATGGCTTAATTGGGCGAATGGTCGCAGATAATTTTGAGGAGATATTTGAAAGATCTGATTTACTATTTGACGTTTTTATACTTCAGCAATTAAATCCTATTCCGATAGCTCACTTTGAGAATGCTGCGCGAAATTCAGGTAAAGTTCTTATAATTGAAGAAAGTAGTGCTAATTTTGGTTGGGGGAGTGAGTTAGCATATCAATTGAGTGAGCTTTTGCCCAATATTAAAATTAAGAGAATTGGTGCCAAACCAGTTCCCATTCCATCAACCCGAGAACTTGAGGGTGAAATTTTAGTAGATAAAGTTGATATAATAAATGCGCTTAATAATTTAAAGGACTTAGCCTGATGGATATTCTAGTACCAAAAGATAATAATAATGATGAAGTTGTTATGATCAGTAAACTGAATATTCCAAATGGTAATTTTGTGGAAAAGGGGGCGGATCTTATGGAGTTTGAAACCAGTAAAACTGCAGTAGTATTGCAAGCACCAATTTCTGGTTATGTATCATATGCCTTTTTAGAGGGAGATGAAGTGGCTGTTAACTCTGTAGTATGTAGTATCGATGAACAACGACCTATGGAAAGTTATGATGAATTGGTTGATTCAAAAATAACTAGATCTAAAGTCATAGAGCAAGAAAATCTAATTTTGTCAAAAAAAGCAAAGCAACTGGATTTAAATAATACAAATTTAGATGGAAAATTTTGGGTTACTAGTCGAATGATTAATGACTCTGGAGAAAAAAAAATATTGAAGGATCATTCATCTTCCTTGTCAAATGATGCGTTAAGCGAACATGATCTTCCAAAGATAAGCTTCAAGGTAAAAAAAACTTCAATGAGAAAGAGGTCAGAAATTGCTTCATTAAGAGTTGTTGGAGGAGGTTTATTTCAATCGACAATTGGTTGTGACATAAATACAGGAACTAGGAGTATTCCTAGTATTTTATTCAATAACTCTATTCAGGATTTGGTTTGTTATGAGTTGTCTAAGATGCTTGAAAATGATTTTAGTGACCTTAATGCTTTTTACATTTCAGATAATGAAATCGGTTACTTTAATGAGGTTGCTGCAGGAATCTCATTAGATGATAAAAATAAGCTTACTGTGGCTAGAATATCGCAATCAAATAAAAAGCTCTTGTCTGAAATTCAAGATGAGATGAGTGCAATTTACATAAAATTTGAAGATGGAATACTTACTACTGAATTAGAGGCGAGCTCATTTACTATCACTGATCTTTCACCTACTTCAGCTAATTATATGTTGCCACTTTTGAATGGTGCTGAAGGTTTAATAGTTGGAATAGTAAAGAGGAATGATAATAAATTTGGCATTTATGCGACTTTTGACCATAGAGTTAGTGAAGGACTTAGAGTGGCAGTTCTTCTTGACCACCTTAAAGCTCGGATTGAATCACATTTTTATTTAACTGATAAAAACTCTTCTATTGTTTGCCAGTTTTGTATGAGGACACTCGAAGAGGAGCTTAAATTAGGTAATAGAGGGATGGTTACATTAATGACACGTAATGGATTAATAAATAGTTGTCGTAATTGTTTTGAGGGACTTTAAGAAATGGATACTTTAGATGAATTTATAATTAACCTTACTGGTAAAGAAGGGCTTAAACTATCAGATTTGAAATCTGGCCAAAAGGCTAGGGCTATTGCTTGGGCTAGAGATTCTGGAATTGAATTGGATGGTGAATTATCTTCAAATTTATCTATAAAATCAAAAGAAATGCCACTTAAATTTGTAGATAATATTTCTCCTAATTCGATTATGATTGGCATTGATATTCAGTCTGTTTCAGAGTTTTTTCCTCATCAAATTCATGATATAAAAAGTGACAAATCATTACTTAAAATTTTTACTTTGAAAGAAATGTCCTATGCTGAAAGTAAGAAAGAACCACTAAAGCACCTTACTGGTATATTTTCACTTAAGGAGGCTGTGATGAAGGCTTCTGGCAAAATGACTTATGATATTACAAAAGTTGAAATACTTCATAGCATAGACGGGGCGCCTTTATTTGATTCTTTTAGCTTGAATGCCGCCTACTCGGGCGATCTGGTTATTGGTATTGCAATATCTATATCGACTAATGATAATAAGCAGGCAGCACTTAATGAAATTAATGAGCGTATTTCTAGCCTTGAAAAAAACTTTATAATTCAAAATGTTGCACTTAATACAATACCTTTGTATGTTGTTTGGATTTTATTAATTTTTGGATTTGGACTTGGATATTTTATTTATTACTATAAAATATTTGAGTTAATCTTTGGTTAAATTCTCAAAATAAAGATATTATTATCAAAATTTTATTGCCACTCTATTTAAATAATGAAAATTAAAAAAATTTGCCTAGTAGGCCTAGGTTACGTAGGTCTTCCTTTAGCTTTAAATTTTGGCAAAAAGAGAGAGGTTATAGGTTTTGATACCAATCATGATAGAATTGAGTCACTTAAAAATGGAATTGACTCTACTATGGAGGCTTCAGCACATGAACTTTCAGATGCAATTCATTTAAATTATACAACTAATATAGATGATATTAAAGATTGCAGTATATATATTGTAACTGTCCCAACTCCAATTGATAAAAATAAAGAACCAGACCTAACTCCTTTGCAAAAATCAAGTGAAACTATAGGAAGAGTTCTTAAAAAAGACGATATTGTCATATATGAGTCAACAGTTTATCCTGGCGCCACTGAAGAAATATGTGTGCCAATTCTTGAGGAGGTGTCAGGCCTAAAGTTTAATAAAGATTTTTACTGTGGCTACTCTCCAGAGCGTATAAATCCTGGAGATAAAAAACATAGGGTAACTTCAATTAAAAAGGTTACTTCTGGCTCGACCCCAAAAATTGCAACTGAAGTTGATAAGTTGTATCAAGAAATCGTTATTGCAGGAACTCATAAGGCTAGCAGTATTAAAGTAGCAGAAGCTGCAAAGGTTATTGAAAATACTCAGCGAGACGTAAATATTGCACTTATTAACGAATTTGCTATTATTTTTAATAAATTAGATATTGATACTGAGTCAGTACTTGAGGCGGCGGGCACAAAGTGGAACTTTTTGCCCTTTAAGCCAGGCCTAGTAGGAGGCCATTGTATTGGTATTGATCCATATTATCTTACCCATAAAGCTAATAAAGTTGGATATAACCCTGAAATCATTCTTTCAGGCAGAAGATTGAATGACAGTATGGGTTCTTATGTTGCTAGCCAAGTTCTAAAGTTAATGAGTAAAAAGTATATTAATATTGTGGATTCAAATTTGTTGATCATGGGCTTATCTTTTAAGGAGAATTGTCCTGATTTACGAAATACTCGTTCACTTGACTTGTTGCAAGAATTTGAAAGTTTTAATTGTAATGTCGATGTTTATGATCCATTGGTTGATAAAAATGAAGCCTATAGTGAGCTTGGTATTAGACTAATTGAATACCCTTTAGTTGCAAAATATGATGCAATTGTCTTAGTTGTTGCTCATGATGCAATTAAAGAATTATCATTAAAACAAATCAAATCATTTTGCAAAGATAGTCATGTGATTTATGATGTCAAATATATTCTAAAAGCAGAAGAAGTAGATGGAAGGTTGTAAATGAAATTATTATTAACTGACCGGCGTCTCTAGAATGGATCTTTTCAAAGTTAATAAAGGCTTTTAAAAGTGGCCTGTAACTTTAACTAAAAATTAGGGTAGAGTAAGTTATGCTTTCAATTGCAATCCCAACCTATAATAGAGCAAAATTATTAGATTTATTAATACAAAATCATATTAAAATTTGTGAAAAACACAATATTCAAATTCTTATTTCTGATAACTCTTCGACTGATAATACGCAAGAAATTATTAGTAATTGGAAAAAGAAAACAGCATTAATAAAATCTGTTAGAAATGAAACCACAGTATCTCCCGGTCAGAATATTGAAATAGTAATGAGTATATCTAATACTCCCTATACATGGCTTTTAGGTGATTCATACCAAATCTCTGAAGATTTAATTGATCATATTGTTAATAAAATAAAGCGCAATGATAAATATGACTTATTTGTTGTAAATCTAGGGGAAAAGCTTTCTACTCCAAAATCTAAATTTTATACAGACCATAATTCAATACTTGCAGATCTTGGAGGAATTATGACTTGTATATCTTGCTTAATACTTCATAAAAGAATTATAGAGAATGCAGATTTTAAAAAATATAATGAGTCTAGTTTTTTACATTTAGGCATTATTTTTGATTTCCTTGGTAGCGCTTTAAATAAAAATGTAGCTTGGATTCAGGAAAAATCTATCATCTCTGTAAATCATCCAGAAATATCGAAGGCAGCAACTTATCATTGGTCTCTTGGGCCTGAGTTAATTGAAATAAGTTATAGAAAATGGGTAAATTTTGTATTTTCCTTGCCTGAAAATTATTTGCTAAAAAATAAATTAGCATGTCTGAAAAGTTTTATTAAGATTACAAAGCTATCAACTATTAAAGGTTTTTTGTTAATGAGAATGCGTGGTCAATTAACAAGTCAAAGTTTCAAAGAATACAAGTATGAGATTGAATTAATAAGCAGCTTACCCAGTATTATTATTAAATTAATATCAGTGTCTCCAAAATGGCCAATTAAGATTTTATATAAAATTATAACGAAACTTCGTAATTTCTTTTACAATTTGCGTTAAATTGAAACTTTATATAAATATTAAGCATTTTTTGGACATTGATAGTGATGTTTTTTGGGTTTTTGCAAGCAAATTAGCATTGATTGGAAAAGGCCCTGTATTAGTATTTCTTGTAATAGCTACTTTGACAACTGAAGTTCAAGGCATTTGGTTTACTTTTATCAGTCTTTCATATTTGTCAACATTTGCAGACCTTGGGTTTACTTTATTGATTACGCAGTTTGTTAGTCACGAGTTTGTAAATGTTTCATTAATAAATGGCTTTATTCATGGAAAAAGAGAGAATAGGGATAAGTTTTTCACTTTAATTCGCTATGCAATAAAGCTTTACATTGTTGTTATACCAATATTACTTTTTTTAATGGTAGTTATTGGTTTTTATGTTTTTAAAAATAGTACTCTTGATATAAAGATCGCTTGGATTTTATTTGCCTTTATTGGGGCAATCAATCTATTTATAAATTTGCTTCAGTCGATTTATCAGGGCATGGATAAAGTCACTTATATTTATCGAGCTAGATCAATCGGGACAATGCTGTTCTTTATTGTGGCTGCAATTATGCTAAGTTTTGGATTTGGAATTTGGTCTATTGTAGTATCCAGCTCAATAGCAGCAATTTTTCTTTTACTAAATTTATTTAAACACAGCAGATATTTTTGGATTCAGTTATATAGATATAAGCCAAAAATTTATTATAGCTGGATGAATGAAATAATTAAGTTACAAGGAAAATATGCTATTAGCTGGGCTAGTGGCTATGCAATTTTTCATTTGTTAGTGCCAATTACCTATGCCACTGTTGGCGCTATAACAGCTGGCCAGATAGGAGCTACCGTAACTTTGATTGTTGGCCTATCATCAATATCTATGTCATGGATTGAAGCTAAAATTCCAAAGTTTAATATGCTTATTGCTAATAAGCAAAAACCTAATCTAGATAAGCTATTTGTTAGCTCATCAATAAGAGGCGTTTTTATTTTTATTTTTGGAGCTCTATCTTTTCTATTTCTTATTAATATTGTTGGAAAATATCAAGTATTAGATATTCACAATTATGCAGGTCGATTATTAGAAGGCCGACTTATACTATTATTGATTACTGCAGAATTTGCTGCTTTAGCAATTGCAATAATGGCAAAGTATTTACGTGCCCATAAAGCAGAGCCTTTCTATATGTTATCTGTACTATCTGCACTTTTGATAACTCTATGTATCTTTAAAATAATTCCCACTTATGGTTTAGAGTATTATTTTTACGCAATTAATGTTATAAATTGGCTAATAATGCTTCCATTATCTATAATAATCTTTCGTAGATTTGTGTATAAATTTTACCTATATAACTAAAAAATATTAAATAGGATTGAAGGCCTCAGAGCTGAGTGTTTTTTAGTAATATATAAAAAGAAATCAAAAAGAATTTTAAACAATACTTCTAATATAAATACCAAATGAAATGCTAAGAGTGGCTTGAGGGCTACTCAAAGAACATAGCAGTTTAGGTGCGTTGAAATTATCTATGGTCTTTATCAGTTATGAAAGCAGCAGAAAATTATTAAGGCTATTACTTTTGATTTAAGAGAGTTTCTACTGGATAATTTACACGACTTTCTTCTATAACTAATGGCCTCTTAGTTACTTGAATGTTTATCTTTGCAACATACTCTCCAATTAATCCTAAAAAAAGAATTTGTATAGCAAATGTGAAAGTCATGAATACTAATATTGGAGCTAATCCTAGTTCAAAGCTATTCCAATATAATAATTTTAATACTAGGTAAATCAGTCCAACAATTATAGAAATAAATGCTAAAAAACCTCCCATTATTGAAGCCATTCTAATTGGAGCTTTTGAATGACTAGTAAGGCCAATCATTGCAATTTCTATTAAATCAAAAATGCTGTTCGAAGGATTACCTCTGAGCCTTTCAATTTGATGATATTCAATTTCTTCAATATCAAATCCAAAGTCAGATGGAAGGCCTCTTACATAGGGTAATTGATCATTAATAGTATTAAATTTTTCAAGAACTTCGGCATCATAAAGCGCAAAGCCAGTAAATCCTTTTATAGGTTTTATATCTGAAATTGAACTAAGAATTTTGTAATAAAGGGATCTCGTTTGAAACATCAAAAAATTTTCATCACTAGTTTTTTTGATGCCACCAACAATCATGTGTCCATTTTCCCACTTTCTTAGAAATTGAGGAATCAGTTCAAGAGGTTCCTGCATATCTGCAGATAATAATATAGCAGCATCACAATCAACTGTTTTTAAGGCATAAAATGTAGATCTCAATCCTCCAAAATTTCTTCGATTTTTTATTAATCCAATATGTGGATTAGCTTTGATTAAATTTTTAATTAGTTCAATTGTCTTATCATTAGAATCATTATCAATAAAAATATGTTCAAAGAGATACGAGCTCTCCTTAGACATTATTTTCTTGATATTTTCAACTAAATCTAGGATATTCTCCTCTTCATTGAAGACTGGAGTTATTATGCTAATTTTTTTCATTTTTAAAAATATAATTTTTTTGAATTTTAAAAGTAAATAATATTATAAATGGGAAAACGTATAACATTGATATTACTCTGTCAAATCCCTGGCTTATTAAAATACCCATTAATAAAATATTAATTAAATATACAATAAAATGAAAAAGCAAGAACTTGGGGAAACGCTTTATATTAAAATCAACTCTATAAGTTAGAAACTGATAAGAAATAAAGTTAAATATTATGCCTATTGAAGTTGATAATGCCATGCATAATATGTAACTTATTGGCAGTAACTTTAAGACAAGAATTGATATAGAGAGTCCAAATAAAGTATTTAGTGCTCCTGTAAGCAGGAATCTAATAAATTCTTTGTTAAGTTTGTCTGTATATTTTAATATTTTCTTTTTCAAATCTGGCTGGATTGTTTAGCAATACTTAAAAATTTACATTATACGGACTAATTAAATTATTTTTTTTATCAATACTTTGCGATTTTCTAAGACAATTTTAACTACCTTATCTGGAAGCTTATCGCTACTTTTAATATCAGTTTATTATTATATTGAAGGGTTTAATGTTGCAGTAAGTGATATAGGTTTGTATCGTTTGTGGTCTTATGATCTATTATCTCATTTGGAGCCACAGCAACTTCCTGGACTGCCAGCTTTATTAGCATTTTTTCGTTTCATTTCATTTAATGTTATATCAGATATCATTTTAATGGTGTTCATTGTGTACTTTTCATGGCTAATGTTAATTGCATATACTTTAAAAATTTTAGATACAATTGCGCCAGAAACAAAGGATTTAGGGGTTTTACTTATTGCTCTCTTTCCTTTTTTTGGTGTTTCAATGATTGCTTATCCAGCTGCAGATATAATTGCACATGCTTTGTTTTTTTGCACCATTTTTTACTCATTAAAATTTGAAAAAACAAAATTTTTAATTTTCTTTATTATGAGTACTTTTATTCATAAAGTACTTTGGCCTTTTTTGATTCTATTGGCTGTTTTAAATTATTTTGATAAAAAAATAAATTTAAGTCAGCTTATATATATTTTTATACCAATTGTTTCATATTATTTACTAATATATTTTTCTTTTAGTGAAATAAGTTTGGGAATATTTAGTAATTTTTCAACTAATTTAAATCTAACGTCAAATTTTACTTATCCACTTAATGGTATTTTTGAGAATTTCTATGAGTTCAGTTTAATTTCAGTTGTTAAGGGAATTCTTTTGTTAACAGCTTTTATATCATCAGTTTTATTAATAATTTACGCTATAAGATCTAGAAACTTGCTTTTGATAGTGTTAACTTTTCCAATAATGATTCTTGGTTTGTTCGTTAATGAATTCACTGCAACAAGTTTGATAAGGCATTGTAAAGTACTTGTAATTCCCTTTTGTGTTTGGCTTTCTATCGAGCAAAAATCCTTTACAGTTTTTTTGAATAACAAATATTTTTATATAACTCTTCTTATTTTATTAATACTGTCACAGTTGGTATTTGGATGGTACCAAGTTTTTTATGAAACGATGCGATAGTTATTTTTAAGCTCTATCAGTCTTTATAATTATGTTTGCTTAGTTTTGTTCGTAAACCTTATCTCAATAAATTGTAATTACCAATGAAAATGTTCACTATCGTAGAAGCAATAAAAACTGATGGCATTTTAAATATTTTATTTAGAGCTATTAGATCAATTCTATCAAGATTTATAGCTTGGCTTTTATGGGTTTCAGGCTCATTTCATTCTAAAAGTATGAGGCCTATTGCATTTGGGAAAGGTTTTAGGTTCATAAATACAAAGAGCATTTTTTTTAATGAAAGTGTTTCTTTTGGGATTAATGCAAGAATAGAAAGTCATAATAAAGGGAGTATATATTTTGGAAAAAATACTAGTTTTGGTGATTATCTTCACATAGGATCTTCTAACTCCGTCAGAATTGGGAATGATGTCTTAGGCGGAAGTAATATCCTAATTATTGATCATAGCCATGGAAAGTCTTCTGATCTATTTTCTGAAGAACAACCACCTAGGCTAAGAGAGATTAACTCAGCCGGGCCGATTATTATAGGTAATAACGTTTGGTTATGTGATGGAGTCTATATCCTTCCGAATGTTACAATTGGAGATGGAAGTGTAATAGGGCCTGGAGTTATTGTGAGAAAAAATGTTGAGCCTTATTCTTTAGTATTACGATGAAGAATACTAAAATATTTGCCATGCATTTGCCTCAATATCATGAGTGTAAATATAATAATGAGTGGTGGGGGCAGGGATTTACAGAATGGACTAATGTATATAAGGCTAAGCCAATGTTTATTGGCCATCAACAACCAAAAATACCATTACTTGGGAGATATGATTTAGGTTTAAAGACAGAAATTGAGTCTCAATTTAAATTGGCCTCAAAGTATAAAATAGATGGGTTTATTTACTACTCATACTGGTATGAAGGTAAGAGGCCATTAGGGGTCCCTTTAGACATTATAAGTAGCAATAAGGGCTTAAGTGTCAAGTACGCTTTATGCTGGGCTAATCATCCATGGACTAGATCATGGACAAATAGATCTGGAGCATTTGATGTTCTTATCGAGCAAACATATCCAGATAACCAATCAGGCTACAATGATTACTTTTCATATTTAAAGGGTCATTTCTTTGATGATAGATATATAAAAATAGATGGTAAGCCCTATTACATGATATATTCTCCATCAACCATACCAAAACTTAAAGAGTTTATTTTAAAGCTTAGAGAGTATTTTAGAAAAATTAATAATACAGAAATTTTTATTGTTGCATCCTACACCACAACTAACTCCACTATTCATAATTTAGATATATTTGATTCTATAAGTTTAAATCAACCCGCACTATCTTTTTGGTCCCCAGAAAATGTTTTTGACTCAAGAATATCTTTGAAAGTAGACTCTTTAAATAGCTTGGTAAGGAATTTACCTTTAAGCATTAGGAGAATATTATATTCAGTTAGAGACCAATTACCAAATCGAATTAAAAGCTTTGATTATGATAGTGTTTGGATGAAGGCTATTAAACAATATGAAAAGGCATTGGTGCAAAAAAAGCACAAAATAATTCCTATGGCATTTGTTGATTTTGACAATACCGCAAGATATAAAGACAGAGCAATAATAATAAATGGATTTACTGTTGAGAAGTTTCAGAAATATTTACAAAAGTTATTTTTATTGTCTAAAGATAGATCTGATATAGTTTTGATAAATGCATGGAATGAGTGGGGTGAAGGTATGTATCTAGAGCCTGATAAAGAAAATGAATATGCAGTGCTTGAGTCTTTAAGCATTGCTGTAAGTGAATATTTTTAAATGCAAATTAGGTATCTAAATCCCTTGTCAGTTTTCTTAGCAAGTACTTTGCTATTGTATTTTATTCCATCTTTGTTTATTCGTGAATTTGCTATTGATGTTTATAATACTGAGTATCCTGGCTACGTAATTGATTTGTATGTTAAAAATAACCTAGTTTCATTTATTGCGATACTTTTGGCAATTATTTCGCATGGTCTTCTTGGGGCAAAGATTTTCTTACTACCTCTAGGTAAGAAGACTATTGCAGAAGATTTTCCTTATTTAGCCTTTAATCGATTTATCTTCATAACATCCTGGCTTGCTATTTTATTTAGTGTGCCATACTTATTATTATATGCATTTCCAAAAATGCTTGCTTTTGGTTCCGATATGGATGGTCACGCTTTTAGGTTATTAGGGTTTGATGATGCAAGAAGGGCAATCAGTGCTTTATTTGAAATAGCTCGTAGGGTATTATTTCCAATTATTATTACTACTGGGTTAATTTTTAGCTCATTAGTTAAAAACAAGACAACTTTTTTCTTTGCTCTATTCATTTTCTTTCTTGATTCATTTTTAACTTTTGATCGAGGCCCAGTTTTTCTTTTTCTATTAGTATTGTTTTTTGGCAGATTTCTAAATGGAACAAAAATGAAACATATTTGGTTTAAATTGCCACTCTTTATATTAATTCTTGTTATTATTGGTGCGGTAATTACAACTTTACAATATAACAGTTCAGATCTAAATTTATTTACTATTTTTTATGAAGGGCTTACGCTCTTATATTCTAGGATTATTTTTGATCCTGCTTTCATGTCTTTAGAGTATAACTTTAATCGGTATTATGATCTCCAGCCCCTCTTTTTAGAGCATGCGAGGATAGGGGTTTTAATTGGAAGGGATTACGTAGGAAGCGCCAATATTAATTCTCATTTTGTAACTCCAGTAGGCTTTGTATCTGATATTTGGAGAAATTTTGGTATTGTTGGTGTTTTTATTATTAGTTATTTAATTTCAGTGATGTTTATATTCTTTTCATATCAATCAAGGAGGTTAAAGTCATACTACCTTCCTGCTTTTTCAATAATTATGATTGTTTTGACCGCTTCAATAATATATGGGGTTCTTTTCTCCCTTGGAACTTTTTTTCTCATCTTCGTTGCATTTTTTTTGATATTTTTGTCACACATTAGTTTGACTAGAAAAGTAGTATGAAGGTATGGATTTTACAAACGGGAGAACCTTTACAAATTGATAAAGGAAATCCTAGACCAATGAGAGCGATTAATTTAAGTAATAAACTCGTTGAGGCAGGTCATGATGTTGTATTGTGGAGTTCTTCTTTTGACCATCAAAACAAGAGACATAGAAGTAAAGTAAACAAAGTCTTCAATGTAAATGACCAACTTAAAATAAATTTGATCCATAGTTGTGGTTATAAGGCGCATATTGGAATTGGTAGGTTAATTGATCATTTTCATATGGCATTTAATTTAAAAAAATGGCTAATGAAAGAATCTAATTTACCAGATGTTGTTTTTATTGGATATCCCCCAATTGAAACAGCATTCGTTATGAGTAATTGGTTAAAAATAAGAGGGGTACCAGTATTGCTTGATGTGAAAGATTTATGGCCTTCTATTTTTATTGATGCATTTCCTAAAACTCTTAAACCATTAGCAAAAGTTATTTTTTATCCATACTTTCTTATGGCAAGAAAAACCATGAGAGATTCAAATGGAATATCAACAATGTCTAAAGGGTTTTTAAATTGGAGCTTAGACTTTTCAAAAAGACCAGCTTGCTCATATGATAAAATTGTTAGACTTACATCAATTGATGGTGAGTTTGAATCGGAAGATATTAAAAAGTCACAAGAATGGTGGAATAATATTGGTGTTTATCAAAAAACTATAAAAGTCTTTTTTGTAGGAACGTTTTCTACAGCCTTTGATTTTGAACAAATATACTTTGCAGCCTTGAAGATAAAACACTGTCAATTTGTTCTTTGTGGCCATGGGCCATGCTTTGATGAGATCAAGAAAAAAATGAAAGGGCTTGATAATGTTGTCTTTCCTGGCTGGATTGATAGAATTAAGATGAAAAGTTTGGCAGATATGTCTATTGCTTCATTGGCACCCTATAAAAATGTTGAAAATTTTAGATTAAACATACCTAATAAAATTATTGATTCATTATTATTAGGAATCCCTATATTAAGCCCTTTAGGAGGAGAAGTTCAGCTTTTACTTAAAGAAAATAATGTTGGGTTTACTTATGACGATAACTATACTTTGACTCACTTTATTCTTAAATTAATAGATAATAGTAAGCTTCAATTAGACTTGTCAATTAACTCTAAAAAACTTTATGATTCTGAGTTTCAATTTAATAAAGTTTACAATAGTCTTGTTATTCATCTTGAAAATATGTCACAAAAAAGAAGTCATTAAATTAATATTTGGAGTAGCAATGCAAGACATAAAAAATAGAGTAAAGCTTCTACAGGAGTCTATCGATTCAATTGACTTGATGAAAGATTCTGACTGGAAGATTGGCTTGAATGAACGTAAGAGAAAAGAATTAGAGTTCCATGATAGAGATCGCCAGGGCCAAGATTCAAGCAACCAGATTGAAAAGTCAAATGAGGGTGATACTTATGAGAAATTTTATGGAAATAAAAAATATTATGATGTGGTTGATAGGTCTAGCTCGTATGTTGAAAATTGGATTAAAACTGAGGCAAAAGACAATATATTTTTAGATTATGCCTGTGGAAATGGAAACAATGCCAGAGTTGCTTCGATTGCTGGTGCAGCCCTCAGTATTGGATTTGATATTTCGGGCGTTTCTGTAGAGAATGCCACTAGATTTGCTCAAGATGAGGGTTTAAATAATATTAGATTTTTTCAAGCAGATGCTGAAGATACTAGACTTCCAAATGACTCTATTGATAGAGTTATTTGCTCTGGAATGCTGCATCATTTAGATTTATCTTATGCTCTTCCTGAGCTTAGACGGATAATGAAACCTGGAGGTAAGTTACTGGCAGTAGAGGCGTTGGATTATAATCCTGTAATAAAATTGTATAGAATGCTTACTCCTGAAATGAGGACAGATTGGGAAAAAGCACATATATTAAGCCTTGCGGATGTAAATTTTTCTCAACGTTTTTTTGATATAGGCTGTATTAAATATTGGCATGTTGTTGGATATGCTGCAGGCAAATTTCCTTTTTTGAAAAAGCCTTTAAGCTTTATTGACCAATTGTTGGAAAAAATACCATATATTCAAAGAATGTCATGGATGTTTACGTTTGAATTGATAAAACCATATGAAAAATGATTTAAAAAACCTTTCTAATCCAGAGAAATTTCATGATCCAATAATCATTGATAACCAAGATGCTGGGTTGTTAAAGCATATGTTAAAGTTAATGCTAATAATTAGAAAAACAGAACAACAGCTCGCGTTAGGAAGAAAAAATGGACTAATTGGTGGCCCAGTTCATCTTGGAGTTGGTCAAGAGGCAATTGCTGTTGGAGTTTCTCAGTCATTGCAGAAAACAGATCGTGTATTTGGCAATCATCGGTCTCACTCACATTTGCTTGCATTAAATCCAGATTTTTACCGATTATTTGCTGAAGTGTTGGGTAAAAAAACTGGTTTTTCTAAGGGCATGGGAGGATCTATGCATTTATATGATCAACCAAATGGTTTTTATGGTTCAGTCCCTATTGTTGCTGGGACTGTTGCCCTAGCTGTTGGTGCCGCAATGGCAGCAAAATTTCAAAAAACTAATGATATTGGTGTTGCTTATATAGGTGATGGAGCAGTTGAAGAGGGGGTAGTTCATGAGTCATTTAATTTAGCTAAAATTCAAAATGCACCTATGTTGTTTGTAATTGAAAATAATTTATTTGCAAGCCATATGCATATATCTCTTCGCCAGCCCAGTGACATGATTTCCAGATTTGCTATTGCTAACAAAATACCTCATGAGCTGGTAGATGGTAACGATGTTGTTTCAGTAGCTCGTGCCTCTAAAAAATTGATTGATGATATTCGATCTGGAAAAGGCCCAAGATTATTAGAATTAATAACCTATAGATGGTATGGCCATGTTGACTGGAGGGATGATGTAGATGTTGGAGTTGATAGATCGGTTGAAGATCTTGAAAACTGGAAAGAAAGAGATCCTATAGCACGCTTATCTCGCTCTATGAGGGCTGCTGGAATTTGGGATAATGCTCAAGAAAATACTCTTTCTGAAGATATTAACAATCAGATATCTTCAGCCTGGGAAAAAGCTATGAGTGATTTATATCCAGATGTTGATGCAATTTTAAAATATGTTTATTCATCTAATTCTTAATAAATAAAAAATGACTATAGAGAAATATAATTATGGTACTGCAATTCTTTCTGCATTTGAATATCTGTTAGAAAGTTATCCAGAAGTTTTTGTTATTGGGCAAGGCTTATGGAGTCCATGGTATGTGGGTAACTCGATGACAGATTTAGATAAAAAGTTTGGGGTTGAGAGAGTAATTGATACACCAGTCTCAGAGTCAGCTTCTACAGGTGCAGCAGTGGGTGCATCATTATGTGGTATGAAACCAATTGTAGTTCATCCACGTATGGATTTCATGCTTTACGCGATGGATGCTATTGTCAATCAGTCGGCAAAATGGTCACATATGTTAGGTGGTCAAGCCCACCCTGGTGTAACAATTCGATCAATTATCAACAGAGGTGGAGAGCAAGGTGCTCAACATTCACAAGCATTGCATGCTTGGTTTTCCCATGTTCCCGGACTGCGGGTAGTTATGCCTTCAACTGTAGCAGATGCACGTGATTTATTGATTGCATCTGTGCTTTGTGAAGATCCTGTAATCTATATTGATGATAGGTGGTTGTATGATCAGGAAGATGACTTGCCACCAGTAGTAGAGATTGATTTGACAACTCAAAGGCCTATGATTAGTTCTATTGGAGCTGATATAACTATTGTTGCTTCAGGCCATGCTTCATTGCTAGCAAGAGAGTCTATTCAATTACTTAAAAGTGAAAATATTTCAGCAGAAATAATTGATGTTAGGGTTTTAAATCCATTTTATGCTGAAGAAATTATTAACTCTGTTAAAAAGACTAAAAATTTATTAGTAGTTGATTCTGGATGGTTATCAGGTGGGTTTTCAGCAGAAATTATTACTAAAGTAGTTGAGCAGTTGCCGACCAACTGTTTAAATAATCCTCCTGCCAGGATTGGATTGCCTGATGCACCAGCCCCAACCTCACGAATTCTTGAAAAAGCCTACTATTACTCAGTTAATGATGTAGTTAAAATGGTTAAGGAAATATTAAAAAGTTAAATTTTTTAGGAAAAAAAATATGTCATTAAATAAGGTACCATTTTTTGAATATCCAAGATTATGGTCAGATGATAGGGAGGCATTCTTATCAATTATTGATGATGTCTCATCTTCAGGGGGATTTATTTTACAAAAAGCTGTTTCTGATTTTGAGATTGAATTAGCTAATTATACTTCTGCAAATTATTCTGTGGGTGTTGGTAATGCAACTGATGGAATGGAAATATTCTTAGAGGCAATAGGAGTTAATGTAGGTGATGAAATAATTATTTCATCGCATACAATGCTTGCTACAGCGTCAGCAATTAAGGTTGCTGGTGGAGTTCCAATTCCTGTAGATATTGGTTATGATAATTTAATTGAAATTCAATCAATAGAGGATGCTATTACTGCAAATACTGTTGGAATAATGCCTACCCAGTTAAATGGTAGAGTTTGTAATATGGAAGCTATTTTAGCAATTGCAAAAAAACATCACTTATTTGTAGTTGAGGACGCTGCTCAAGCTTTAGGTGCAAAATATAAAAATCAACATGCAGGAACATTCGGATTAGCATCTGCCATTAGTTTTTTTCCTGCTAAAGTTTTAGGTTGTCTAGGTGATGCTGGTGGTGTACTTGTTAATGACAAGGATTTATACCATAAGATTTATCAAATACATGATCATGGGCGCGATAATGATGGTGAAATTATTAGGTGGGGAAGGAATTCAAGATTAGATAATATTCAAGCGGCAATTTTAAGTTATAAATTAAAATCTTATAATGATGTAATATCACGTAGAAGAGAAATTGCACAAATGTATCAAGACCGTCTTGGCTCATTAGAAGAATTAGATTTGCCTGAACCACCAAGCAAGTTTTCGGATAATTTTGACGTCTATCAAAATTATGAGCTTCAAGCGGATAGGCGTGATGAATTGAAAACTTATTTAGAAGGGAAGAATATTGGCACTCTTATTCAATGGGGTGGCAAAGCAGTTCATCAATTTACACAATTAGGCTTCAATCAATCTTTACCAAGTGCTGAAAGATTTTTTAAAAGATGTATTATGCTTCCAATGAATGTATTTATTAGCAATAGTGATATTGATTATATTTGCGAAACAGTTAACCTGTTTTATAGAAGATGATCAAAACACTATTTGATTTTATAATTTCTTTTTTTGGCCTGCTTTTTTTAGCACCATTATTATTGCCAGTAATTTTATTAGTATGGATGCAAGATAAAAAATCACCTTTTTATATTGCGTTTAGATCTGGCAAGAATGAAAAAGTATATAGGATGGTTAAGTTAAGATCAATGGTTGTTGGTGCTAACAAGAGCGGTGTTGATTCAACAGCTGCAAATGATATTAGGATAACACCCATTGGGCATTTTATTCGCAAATACAAGCTTGATGAGGTCACCCAATTATGGAATGTATTAATTGGTGATATGAGTCTAGTTGGACCTAGGCCAAATGTTAAAAGTGAAACTAATTTATATACAAAGGAGGAAAAAAGACTACTTTCAGTTAAACCTGGTATTACTGATTTTTCTTCAATTGTTTTTTCAGATGAAGGCGAGATACTAAAAGATAAAGAAGATCCAGATCTTGCTTATAACCAACTTATTAGGCCGTGGAAGAGTAGACTGGGTTTAATTTATATTGATAACCGTTCAATAATATTAGACTTAAAAATTATCTTCTATACTGTGCTTGCGATTATTTCAAAACAAAGATCTCTTGACTGGGTTTCAGAGCAAGTTCATAATCTTAATGCTGATTCAGATTTGGTTGATATTTCTAAAAGGAGCATTAGTTTGTATCCTTGCCCTCCTCCTGGATCAAATAAAGTTGTTTTATCACGCTAAATTTGACAAGCAGTTTAGTGTTTTTTTAAGCTAATTTATAAATATAAATGATAAATAAATTAATCAAAATATCAAGAAGTAATAAAAAAATCATTATGATATTAATTGATTCTTTTTTGCTTATATTTATTTTATTAGTTTCATTCTCAGTTCGTTTAGGATATTGGTATTTTCCAGAGAAAATCTTAATTTGGCTAATATTTTTATGTCCAATTGTTGCTTTACCAATATTTTTACGATTTGGCTTATATCAAGCAGTAATCCGCTATATTGGATTTAAAGCACTTTGGGCTATTGTTCAATCAGTTTCGCTCTATGCATTATTATGGGGCATTATTGTTTTTATGATTGGTGTGGAGGGTGTTCCTAGATCTGTTATTGTTATCAACTGGGCATTATCTATATTGGGCATGATTGGTTTGAGAATTTTTGCCCGTTCTCTCCTCGTCGGAAATTTTGGATTATTACTTTTTAATCCCATGTCAAATAGTATCAAAAAGAATGCCATGGTTTATGGTTCAGGATACGCTGGGATTCAGCTTGTATCTGCGTTAGAGTACTCAGATGAATATAATATAGTAGGATTTATTGATGATTCTAAAGACCTTCATGGACATCAAATTAAAGGATTGAGCGTATATTCCAAGCATGAGATTATTCATTGTATAAATAAATTTAAAGTGGATGAGGTATTGATTGCCATTCCTTCTTTGTCTCGTAATAGACGTCTTTTTATTATTAAAGAACTAGAACAATATTCTGTTGTTGTTCGAATATTGCCTGGAATAGCTGAGCTTGCTGAGGGAAAAATAAGTATAAATGATTTACGCAAGGTAGAAATAAAAGATTTATTAGGGCGTCATAAAGTTGAGCCTTTTAAAGAACTATTGGATAGAAATATCGTCGATAAAGTTGTGTTAGTTACTGGAGCTGGTGGGTCAATTGGCTCTGAACTTTGTAGACAGATCATTTTTTTAAAACCTAAAAAGTTAATTTTATTTGAAAGAAGTGAGTTAGCACTTTATACATTAGAAAAAGAATTATTAATCTTTGCCAATGATTCAATCGATATTATTCCTATATTAGGTAGTGTTAATAATAGAAATCGATTAAGTAAAGTATTTACAATGTTTGGTGTGCATACAATCTATCATGCCGCCGCCTATAAACATGTCCCTTTAGTAGAGTTTAATAATACTGAAGGAGTTAATAATAATATATTTGGAACTCTTAATTGTGTTCAGGTTGCTATTGATCTTGGAGTTGAGACATTTGTGTTAATTTCAACAGATAAAGCAGTTCGCCCAACAAATACTATGGGCGCAACTAAACGTTTAGCAGAATTAATATTACAAGCATTATCAATAAAACAAAGTAGAACGACGTTTTCTATAGTTCGTTTTGGAAATGTGCTTGGTTCTAGTGGTTCTGTGATTCCTTTGTTTAAAAGACAAATTCAAGAGGGCGGCCCATTAACCGTTACTGATAAAAATATTTTTCGTTATTTTATGACTGTAGAAGAAGCAGTGGAGTTAGTTATTCAGGCAGGTGCTATGGGAAAAGGTGGCGATGTATTTGTTTTAGATATGGGTAATCCGATGAGTATTTCTGATTTGGCTAAAAAGATGATTAGATTAAGTGGGTTAAAGGTTAAAGATGAATTAAATCCAGATGGTGATATAGAAATAAAATACACAGGACTAAGGCCTGGTGAAAAACTCTTTGAGGAATTGCTTATTGGTGATAATGTAAGCATTACTGAGAATCCTCTGATAATGCGCGCTGAAGAAGATATGCTTCAGTGGGGCGAGCTAAAGCCAATATTAGATGGGCTTGAGACTGCAATTAATGATGGTGATCACGTTAAAATCCGAAGGCTTCTAATCACGGCTGTACCAGGTTTTAAACCTCAGAGCGGCATTAAAGATATGCTTTATAGCGAAGGTTGATTTTATTTAACATATTAGGTTAAATAAAAAAATTATTATCCATGTGTCTTGGTTTGAGTTTCAACCTAATATTAAGAAATTCCTTCTTTGACAGCGAAGTAGTTAATTCCATCTATATAGCCTTTGATGCTTCCGCAGTCAAAACGACTTCCTTTAAACTTATATGCTAAAACCTTTCCTTGCTTTGCTTGAGTATTGAGTGCTTCAGTGATTTGAATTTCACCATTCTTATCAGGCCTGATATTTTTTAAAATTTCAAAAATATCAGGGGTTAGAATATAACGTCCAATAATTGCCAAATTACTCGAGGAAATTTCTGGTTTTTCAAACATATTACTCACTTGATACAAGTCATCAGAGTTGTCGATTAAATCACCATTAATGATGCCATATTTATGAACTTGATTGAATGGAACCTCCTCAATAGCGACAATTGAACATTTGTATTTATTGTAAATCTCTATTAATTGAGAAAGAACTTGATTGCCTTTTGAATAGCATAAATCATCTGCTAATATTACAGAAAAAGGCTCATTTCCTATAAGAGGCTGTCCAGAGAGTATAGCATGCCCTAATCCAAGCATTTGTTTTTGACGAACATAAGTAAATGTGGCTGTATCATTAATATAATTTATTCCTTTTAGATAATGCTCTTTCGAAGTTTCTTTAAGCTGGTGCTCAAGTTCAAAGGCTTTATCAAAGTGTTCTTCAATAGCCCTTTTGCCTCTTCCAGTTACAATAGCCATATTTTTTATTCCCGCTGAAAGGGCTTCTTCCACACCATATTGTAATAAAGGTTTATTAAGAATAGGTAGCATTTCTTTGGGTATCGCTTTAGTAGCAGGGAGAAAACGAGTACCAAATCCTGCGGCAGGGAACATACATTTTTTAATCAATTTTTTTTCCAATTAAGTACTAATAACTAATTTTATAATATATATGCTCTTTCTATTTTTTTTTTTCTACTTACCTTAAAATATTATGTTATGAACAGATATGATGGATTGTTAAAGCTATTGATGACAGTAATTTAAAAAATCGATATCCTACTAAATTCTACTGACTAAAATTAAGATAAGTGGCTTTATGAAGATTTATTGGTTAGTAAAAATACCCCCTAACTACAGTATATTAATATGATTTTGTATGTTTATTTTGAACTTATTATAAAAAAATTTAAACCTACATTAAATTATTTTTTTTGTTTATATTGAATGAATAAAGGTTTTTCTTAAGATAAAATAGATTGTATAAAAAAAGCCCTATTTAAGAGCTTTTAGTATAATAGTTTTTAGAGGCTTTTAAATGAAAAACTTTTGGTCTGATAGCGATTCAATTAAATTTATAGATCATCTAGCACTTCGTGTTTATACTTCTAGACTCTTAGGGCAAGATACATCCTTAGTTCTTCATGGGGGGGGAAATACTTCTGTCAAAATTTTAGAAACTAATTTGTTAGGAGAGCAAGAAGAAATCCTTTATGTTAAGGGCAGTGGCTGGGATTTAGTTTCTATTGAAAAAGCTGGTTTTTCTCCAGTTCGAATGGCACACATGATACGCCTCTCTAAGTTAGACTCACTTTCAGACCCTCAAATGGTAAATGAATTAAAAACTCAGCTTACTGATGCATCTTCACCAGCTCCATCTGTTGAAACAATTCTTCATGCCATTTTGCCCTTTCAATACGTTGATCACACTCATGCTGATGCAGTAGTTACTATTACCAATACTTTAAATGGTATAGAAAAAATTAAAGAAATTTATGGTGATAGAGTGGTAATTATTCCTTATGTAATGCCAGGTTTTGATTTAGCAAGGGATGTAGACCGGATATTTTCTGAACAAGCTTCAGAAAAAACAGAGGGAATGATATTGATGAATCACGGTATTTTTTCTTTTGGCGAAAGTGCAAAAGAATCGTATGATCGTATGATCGATTTAGTTAATGTTGCCGAAAATTATCTGATTGATAATAGTGCCTGGGATGTTCATTACCCTTCTAATAATATTATGCTTAAAAGTAATCGTAATGAAATTGCACTTTTACGGCAAAAAATTTCATCAGTATTTGGAAGTTCAATCTTGTTTCATTTGACAAATAGTCAGCATGGTTTTAGCTTTTCAAATAGAAAAGATTTAGAGAGAATTGCAACCAGAGGGCCGCTAACTCCAGATCACGTAATTCGTACAAAACGAATTCCTATGATTGGACGCGATTCAAAAAAATACGCAAAAGAATATAAAGTTTATTTTGAAAAGAATGCTGCTAAAGTCCAAGGTCAAAAAAAAATGCTTGATGCCGCACCTAGGGTTGTTTTAGATAGTGAATTTGGTCTATGCTCGGTAGGTAAAAATATGACTGAAATTCAAATTATTTCAGATATTTATGAGCATACGATGGACAGTATTTTAAGAGCTGAGAAGCTGGGAGGCTTTGAGGCTCTTCCTGATTTAGACATATTTAATCTTGAGTATTGGGACTTAGAGCAAGCAAAGCTTCGTAAAAATAAAAATTCTTTAGAATTTGAAGGTGAGGTTGTATTGATAACTGGAGCCGCATCTGGAATTGGAAAGGCCTGCGTAGAGTCTTTTCTAAGTCGAGGGTCTGCTGTTATTGGTCTAGATATTGACCCTTTAATACAGACTTTAATAAATGATAAAAATTATTTAGGATTAACTTGTGATATAACTGATGAAGAAGCTGTTAAAAACTCATTAGATATTGGTGTTTTTTATTTTGGTGGAATAGATATGGTTGTCCTAAACGCTGGAATTTTTCCAAAAGCTAAAAAAGTATCAAACTTGTCTTTACAAGAATGGAATAAAGTTTTCTCTATCAATCTAGACTCAAATTTTAATTTGTTACGAGAGGTTTACCCTCTTTTAAAAGCAGCACATAATTATGGCCGAGTGGTTTTTATTGGCTCTAAAAATGTACCTGCTCCTGGTCCTGGAGCTGCAGCTTATTCCTCATCTAAAGCGGCATTGAATCAATTAATGCGTGTTTTATCTATGGAGTGGGGGAATGATGGAATTCGGCTAAATGCTCTTCATCCTAATGCAGTATTTGATACAGGTATTTGGACCGATGATGTTTTAAAGTCTAGAGCAGAAAATTATGGACTTTCTATTGATGAGTATAAATCAAACAATTTACTTAGTGTTGAGATCTATAGTAGGGATGTTTCTGAGCTAGCAGCTGAAATGTGCGGTTCTTTATTTTCTAAAACTACAGCTGCTCAGGTTCCTGTTGATGGTGGCAATGAAAGGGTAATTTAAATTTTTTAAAATAAAATAGGTTTGTAATGATCAATCAAGAAAAAATTTTAGGAGTTATTGGTGGAAGTGGAGTTTATGAAATTGATGGCCTTCAAAATACACAATGGAAAAAAGTTTCTTCTTCCTTTGGGGAGCCATCTGACTCATTACTATTTGGAGAATTAGAAGGTCAAAAAATGGTATTTTTACCAAGGCATGGTCGAGGGCATCTAATACCTCCATCTGAAATTAATTACCGTGCAAATATTGATGCTTTAAAGAGAGCAGGAGTTACTGAAGTAATATCAGTAAGTGCTGTAGGCTCATTGAGAGAAGATCTAAAACCAGGAATGTTTGTTATTGTTGACCAATTTATTGATCGGACATTTGAAAGAAAAAAAAGTTTTTTTGGTACTGGACTTGTTGCTCATGTTTCGATGGCACATCCTGTTTGTAATCGATTGGGTAATCATGTTGAGCAGACTGCAAAAGAATCTAATATTAATTTAGTTAGGGGCGGCGTATACATTGCTATGGAGGGGCCACAATTTTCATCGGTTGCAGAATCGGAGCTTTATCGAAGTTGGGGTTGTGATGTAGTTGGTATGACAAATATGCCAGAAGCTAAACTTGCTAGAGAGGCTGAGCTATGTTATGTTTCTATTGCCATGGTAACTGACTATGATTGTTGGCATCCTGGTCATGATGACGTCAGTGTTGAAGCTATGATTAAAGTGCTTATGAGTAATGCAGATAACGCAAGGTCTTTAGTAAAAAAAGTTGCATCAGCAATTTGCTTAGATAAGTTAAGTGATAGTTGTGGTTGTAAAAAAAGTCTTGATAACGCAATAATAACTCAACCAGAATCTCGTGATAAAAAATTAGTTAAAAAATTAGAAGCTGTAGCAGGTCGAGTTTTAAATTCCATAAAGTAAGGCATATATGACAATAAAATCTAAAATTAGAACAATAAAAAACTACCCAATTGATGGCGTTATGTTTAGAGATATTACTACGCTTTTAGAAGACGCAGAAGGATTTAAAGAGGTAGTGGATGAGTTTTTTAAGCGCTATAAAGACTTTAAAATTGATAAGATAGTAGCTATTGAAGCTCGAGGATTTATTATTGGAGCTCCTTTAGCTTATTTGTTAAATGTTGGCCTAGTTTTAATTAGAAAGCCAGGAAAATTGCCTTCAACAACTATAGAGCAGGAATATGCATTAGAGTATGGAACTGATAAGATTGAAATTCATACTGATGCAATTAAAAAAGGTGATAGAGTATTAATTGTAGATGATTTGATTGCTACTGGTGGAACTGTAGAGGCTGCAGTTAGGTTGCTTGAAAAAATGGAAGCTGAAATATTAGAATGTTGTTTTATAGTTGATTTACCTGACATAGGTGGAAGAGAGCGACTAATAAATATAGGGCAAAAAGTGTTTACTTTATGTGAATTTGAGGGTGAATAAATAGCTATGGAAAATATTGAAACTTTAAGGTGGAATAAAGATCATTTGGAGATGATTGATCAAAGAATATTACCTTCCAATTTTAAATATATCTCCTATTATTCAGCTAAGTCAGTGGCAGATGGAATTCGCTCAATGGTTGTTCGTGGAGCTCCTGCAATTGGATGTGCTGCAGCTTATGGAGTTGCATTAGAGGCTATAATTCTTAGGAGTGCAAATTCTAATGATTTTTTTAAGGGAATGGAGACGGCCTTCAAGGTGTTATTAGAAAGTAGGCCTACTGCAATAAATCTTTATTGGGCAGTTAACAGGATGCGCTTATTAATTGATATAACTCAAGATGTGCCTAATAATATTGCAGACATCTTATTAGATGAGGCTCATAAAATTTTAATTGAAGATATCAATATCAATAGAACTATGGGTGCATTTGGGGCAGAAATATTACCCAATAATGCTAATGTTTTAACTCATTGTAATGCTGGAGCGCTTGCTACTGCAGGACATGGAACTGCTTTAGGAGTTATTAGGTCTGCAGTTGAGGCTGGAAAATCAATTTCAGTGATTGCGGATGAAACACGCCCATTTCTTCAAGGTGCTCGACTTACTGCATGGGAAATGGTGCAAGAAGGTATTCCAGTTACATTGATAGCAGATAATATGTCTGGGCATTTAATGAAAATGGGCAAAGTTGATGTTGTTGTTGTAGGCACAGATCGTGTTGCAAGTAACGGGGATGTTGCTAATAAAATTGGTACTTATATGGTCGCTGTCTTAGCTAAAAGGCATAATATTCCATTTTATGTAGCATGTCCTTTATCAACAATTGATCTATCCGTGGCTTCTGGAGATGATATTCCAATTGAGGAAAGACCACCTCATGAGGTTACTGGTTATGGAGATATTCAATGGGCTTCTGAGGGAGTGAATGTAAGAAATCCTGCTTTTGATGTTACTCCCGCAGATTTAGTCACAGGTCTAATAACTGAAAAAGGGATTGTCTATAATCCTAACTTAAAAAAAATATCTAAATTATTTAAGGAATAACTACATGAAAGCTGTAATTTTAGCTGGTGGGTACGGCACCAGAATTAGCGAAGAAACTGACATAATTCCTAAACCCATGGTTCAGATTGGCAATAAGCCTATTCTTTGGCATATTATGAAGCTTTATTCTAGTCATGGAGTAAATGAATTCATTATCTGTTGTGGCTATAAAGGTTATTTAATTAAAGAATACTTTGCAAATTATTTTCTTCATATGTCAGATGTAACTTTTGATATGAAAACAAATCAAATGCGTGTGCACCAGGAAAGGGCTGAGCCATGGATAGTTACTTTGGTGGATACAGGCGAATCAACTATGACTGGAGGAAGGGTTAAGCGAATAAAGGATTATGTTGAGAATGAGGATGCTTTTTGTCTTACTTATGGAGATGGAATCAGCAATGTCAATATTACTAAACTAATTGACTTCCATAAGAATCAAGGTACCTTAGCAACTTGTACAACTACTTTTCCGCCTAGTCGGTTTGGGGCACTTGAAGTAATCGATCATAAAGTTAAAAGCTTCAAAGAAAAGCCAAAAGGTGAGGGCGGAAAAATCAACGGTGGTTTCTTTGTGCTTTCTCCAAAGGTAATTGATTATATTGACGATGATAGCACTATTTGGGAGTCAGCTCCAATGGAAAATTTGGCTAAAAATGGGCAAATGTCTGCATATAATCATGAGGAATTTTGGCAGCCAATGGACACAAAGCATGATAAGAAAATTCTTGAGGATTTATGGTCATCAGGAAAAGCGCCTTGGAAGAACTGGTAATTTAAGTGAGTTTTTGGAAAAATAAAAGAGTCCTTATTACTGGTCACACTGGATTCAAAGGGAGTTGGTTATCTATTTGGCTTAAAAGTCTTGGTGCAGAAGTTGTTGGTGTCTCTCTTGATCCCCCTTCTAGTCCTAGCTTATATAAGATGGCAAATATTTCTGATGGAATGATAAGTCTTAGGCAAGATATTTGTGACCTCAAAGCAATGAAAATAATTTTTCAAAAATATAAACCAGAAATTGTTTTTCATTTGGCTGCGCAAGCATTGGTCCGATATTCTTATGCTAATCCTGTAGAAACTTACGAAACAAATTTTATGGGAACTCTTAATGTTTTAGAAGGAATTAGATGTATTGATACTGTTAGAGCTGCTGTTTTTGTTACATCAGATAAGTGTTATCAAAATACTGAGAGAGAAAAGGGCTATGGTGAAAATGAACCCATGGGTGGTTATGATCCCTATAGTAGTAGTAAGGGAGCAGCAGAGCTATTAATTTCTTCATACAGAAATAGTTTTTTCCCAGCTTCAAGTTATGAAAAACATAATACTGCTATTGCATCTGCTCGTGCTGGAAATGTTATTGGTGGTGGTGATTGGGCTCAAGATAGACTTATCCCTGATATTATTCATTCTTTTCAAAATAAAGAGAAGGTTAAAATTAGAAATCCAAATGCAATTAGGCCATGGCAGCATGTACTAGAGCCACTATCGGGATATATCAAACTAGCGGAGATGCTTAATAATGATGGTTCTATTTATGCTGAAGCTTGGAATTTTGGGCCAGTTGAAGATGACGCGCAATCTGTTAAGTTAATTGTGGAAAAAATATCTAATTTATGGGGAAATAATTCCAGCTGGAGTGTTGATCAAAGTGAAAATCCACATGAGGCAACTTTCCTTAAATTAGACTGTAGTAAAGCTTTTAAAAGGTTGCATTGGAAGCCAAGATGGAGTTTAGATCATGCATTATTAAAAATAGTTGAGTGGCACAAAGAAGAGATAGATTCTGTAAAATGCAATAAATTATGTTTAAGTCAAATTAAAGAATATTTAAATAAATAGGATTAATAATGAGCAAGGAAGATTTAAGAAAGAAAATATTGAAATTAGTTGAGCAGTATGGTGAAGAAAATATAACTCAAGATGCCTTTAAAGAGGGCGATGTAATACCTCCTTCTGGAAAAGTCATAGGTGGAAGTGAGCTTAAAATGATGACAGATGCAGTTCTTGATGGATGGCTAACTGCAGGGCGTTTTAATGTAAATTTTGAAAAAGAACTTGGTACATATCTAGGAGCTAAATACGTTCTAACCACTAATTCTGGTTCATCTGCAAATTTATGTGCATTTACTGCCCTTACTTCTCCAAAACTTGGTGACAGAAGGCTCAAGCCTGGGGATGAGGTAATTACTGTTGCAGCAGGATTTCCAACTACTGTGAATCCAATTATTCAAAATAATTGTATTCCTGTCTTTGTTGATGTTGATATCCCCACATACAACATAAATGTAGATCTTCTTGAAGAGGCTTATTCAGGTAAAACAAAAGCTGTAATGATAGCCCATACTTTGGGAAATCCTTTTAATTTAAGAGCAATTAAAGAATTTACTGAAAAACATAACCTATGGCTGGTAGAGGATTCTTGCGATGCTTTAGGGTCTGAATATGATGGTAAAAGAGTTGGAACTTTTGGAGATATTGGTACCTTAAGTTTTTATCCTGCTCATCATATTACTATGGGAGAGGGTGGTGCAGTTTTTACTAATAATGCTCAGTTAAAGCTTTGTATTGAATCAATTAGAGATTGGGGGAGGGATTGTTATTGTCTTCCAGGTTGTGATAATACTTGTGGGAAGCGTTTTGATTGGCAGCTTGGCGACTTACCAAAAGGGTATGACCACAAGTACACATACTCACATCTAGGTTATAATTTAAAAATTACAGATATGCAGGCTGCATGCGGTTTAGCCCAATTAGAACGACTAGATGGATTTGTGAAAGCAAGAAAAGATAATTTTGATTATCTGTCAGAAAAGTTACAAACATTAAAAGAGTTTTTGATACTGCCTGAAAGAACAGAGCACTCATCTCCATCATGGTTTGGATACCCAATAACTATTAAAGAAGATTCTGATATAAGTAGAGTGATGCTATTGAAACATTTAGATAGTTATAATATTGGTACTCGCCTTCTTTTTGCAGGAAACTTAACAAGGCAGCCATATTTTGAGGGGAGAGAATATAGAATAGTTGGTGAATTAAAAAATACAGATATAATTATGAATCAAACTTTTTGGATAGGACTATACCCCGGCTTAACAATCGATCAGCTTGACTTTGTAGTACTAAAACTAGAAGAATTGTTTGGCTTAGGATGGTAGGTGGATACAATTTTATCAATAATTAAAAGTGAGTAAATATGAATAGTTTAGAGAAAAGAATGATAGAAGTATTAAAAGAACTTCGTGATGATTTTGGAGTTTATGAAATTAAAGCTGAATTTGAAGCTGAAGGCAGTCGCATGGAAGAAATGATGCGCTTAAAAGATATAACAAGCAGTGTAAATCTTCCAATTATATTAAAAATTGGTGGAGTTGAGGCCGTAACTGATGTCTACAATGCACTTACTTTAGGGGTTAAAGGCTGTATAGCTCCAATGGCGGAGACAAAATATGCATTATCTAAATTTACTGATCTAATTGATAATTTTGTTCCAGCTGATAACGCCTCTGATATTGAATTTGGTGCAAATATTGAAACAATAACTGCATGTAATAATTTTGATGACATGCTAAAAATAGATAATATCAATAACTTAAGTGGCATTACAATTGGAAGAGTTGACCTTGTTGGCTCTATGGGCTTAGGAAGAGACTCGATTAATACGTCTAAAGAAGTCATGGGTTTATGTAAAAATATTTTTTCTAAAGCCAAAGCTAATGGTTTTAAAACAGCTATGGGAGGCGGTATTAGTGTTGAAGCTTTCCCAGTAATAAGTGAATTGAATAGTGATGGATTGATTGATAAGTATGAAACACGTAAAGTTGTTTTTCCAGCTAGTTCAGTCTCCTTTGGTGAAAAATCTATTTTAAAAGCAGTGGAATTTGAACTGCTATGGCTGCAAAGCAAAAGAAGATATTATTCTGGAATTAAAAAAGAAGATGAGAAAAGAATTGAAATGATAGAGCAAAGACTAAAAGCTTCATAGATTGGAAAATATTTTAATATTTGATCTTGATGGAACATTGCTTGATAGTAAGGCTGGCATTTTATTTTCACTTGAATATGTTCTGAAGAGAAATGCCCCTGAATTCCTCCCTTTTCTTGATCAGTCTATTATTGGGCCTCCTATAAAAAAAATCTTAGAAGGATTTGTAACAAATCCTCAAGTTGTTTCTATGTTATCTAAAGAATTTAGGTCGCATTATGATTCATATGGGTACCTTGAGACCAGGCTATTTAAAGGAGTTTTGGATGGGTTAAAAAAAATTTCTAAATTACCACTATATGTCTCAACTAATAAGCCTGAAAAAGTGACTTCAAAAGTTTTATCAAAGCTCGAGATAGATTTTTTTTTTAATGAAGTGGTTTCTATAGATTCCCATTCATATGCTAGTAAATCTGACATTGTAAGGATAATTAAAAATAAGACTAATTCAAAAAAAATAGTAGTTATCGGCGACTCACCAGATGATCATTTTTCTGCAATGGATAATGATTGTGATTTTATATTTTGTGCATATGGCTATGGTGACTATCCAGTAAATGTTTCTGATGTTAAAAGTGTAGAGGGCCCTATTGAGCTGTTTAATTTGCTAGACAAATATTATAATTGAATATACATATAAGTTTGAATGTAGATTAAGAGCAAAAGAGTTTGCAAAAGATTATTAATAATTTATAATACTAGGTATTCTAAAAAGGAGAGTAAAGTGGAAGATATAAGTGAAGTCTCTGCAGTAGTTCAGCCAAGAATCCATGCAGCAAAAAAGGTTAGCTTAGAGGATCAAATTCCTCTCCGTACTCCTTTCTCTGCCCATATTGATGTTTGTAGTGTTTGTAACTATAAGTGTAGTTTTTGTTTTCAAGCAGATACTCCGGCAATGAAAGCTGCTGGCCTCAAAAGAGGTATGATGGATGTTGATTTATTTAAAAAAATTGTTGATGGTGTTGCTGACTTTGATGAAAAGCTAAAAAAAATTAAAATTGGTAACCATGGTGAGCCAACTTTGCATCCAAAACTTCCTGAAATGATAAAGTATGCAAGAGATGCAGATTGTGCTGATATTATTGAGGTTTTTACAAATGGCTCTAAATTAAATCCTGAGTTAAATGAGGCGATGGTAAAGGCTGGACTCCAAAGAATTAATATTTCTTTAGAAGGTTTAACTAATGAAAGATATTTTCAAGTCGCTGGAATCAAGGAAGATGTCGATGCAATGTATGTGAACCTAGTGCATCTGTATGAAGTTAGTAGAGGTTCAGATCTTCAAATATATATAAAAATTGCTGATAGAACTAGTGCTCTTGATAATAATGATGAAAGAATTTTTATCCTTAGTGAAGAAGAGAGACAGTTTTTCTTTGATAGATTTGGAAATATCTGTGATGAAATTTTTATTGAAAAAATAGTACCACAGTGGGCTGAGACTCAATATGATAAGCAAAATAGTGTGGGCGAAACTGGTATGTATGATCAGAAGATTAAAACATATAAAGACATTTGCCCTTTTATCTTTATGTATCTTCATTTCAATTGGGACGGCACAGTAAGTCCGTGTACGCTAGACTGGCCTAAAAAAGTCAATATTGGAAATTCAAAAGAAGAGAGTACTAGAGAAATTTGGGATGGTGAATCATTAAGAAGTCTTCAAATTGCAATGCTCCGTGGTGAAAGAGATAAAATTAATTTTTGTAATAATTGTTCTGCTCCAATGGTATGTGTCGAGGAAGATTTAGATAATGTTAAGCCTGAAATGCTTGAGCTTCTTGGTGCAACTAATGAAGAGATAACTGGGGATAATATTTGGATTATGCCATCTACGACTATTGACCTAGAGACACATGAGTAGTTATAAGATTTTAGTGCTCGGTTCAAACGGCTTCATTGGTAAAAATATTGAAGAGTTTTTGAGCGAAAAAGAATATATAGTTTTGTGTCCAAAAAGAAATGATCTTGATTTGCTTGATACTAAAAAAGTTTATGCTTTTATAGATAAGCATAGGCCTGATATTGTGATTCATACAGCCGTTAATATAAATTCTTTAATTGATAATTTAAGAATTTATTTTAATTTGGAGCGTTGTTCAGATAATTTTGGAAGGATGATAACTATTGGCTCAGGTGCTGAGTATGATATAAAAAGTTATAAGCCTATGATGAATGAAGACTATTTTTTAAAAAATATACCTTCAGATGTTTATGGTTTATCTAAATTTATTGCCTCTAGAGATATAGAAAAAAATCCACGAAATATTATTAATTTTAGGGTTTTTGGTATATTTGGAAAATATGAAGATTATACAAGGCGTTTTATTTCTAATAACATTTGTAGAGCTATTGGTGGTCTTGGAATTTCAATGAATAAAAATATGAAATTTGACTTCTTAGATGTTAATGATTTTCTTAAAATATTAGAGATGTTTTTTACTAAAGATTTAAAGCATACTAACTATAATATATGCACGGGTAAGCCAGTCGAATTTAAAGAAATAGCTAACATAATTAACGACCTCCATGAAGATGGTAATGGCTCGATTAAGGTTAATGAAAGTGGCTTAAACCCAGAGTACTCTGGAGATAATTCTCGCTTTATGGAAGAATTTGGCCCATTTGAGTTTACTACTTTGAAGTCTTCAGTTGAAGATTTATATAAATGGTATAAAGAATCCCCTGATATTATTAAATTCTGCGAGAAGTTAAATTGATTTCAAAAAAAGATAGTTTAGTTAAATTTCTAAAAGACAAGCCCCTAATTATTTGGGGCGCAAGAATGACTGGAATGGGTTTTCTTAGATTTTCTTCTAGTAATGATTTGAATGTTATCAATTTTGTTGATTCAGACCCATCATTACTTGGAAAAGAGATTAATCATACTATTGTTCGTTCGCCAAAAGATCTTGCGCTACTGAAAAAACTTAATCCTGATTTGGTAATTATAATTGCTGTTGCATTAAAAGAAGATGAAATAGTTAATAGTCTTGATGGCATGGGGTTCACTAAAGATGACTTTGTATTGTATTCAGATTATTGTGACGTTTTTTATACTATTGATATTGTTGGTACTTGTAATCTAAGGTGTGCTTCTTGCGCATATACAATTGATGGGCAAAAGTTTTCAAAAGGCCTCATGAGTCTTGATGATTTCAAGCTTGTAGTAGCTAAGATGAAGAGTGAGGTTGATCTAGTTACTCATGTAAGTTTGTATAATTGGGGTGAACCTTTTTTACACCCAGATTTAAATAAAATTATTCAACATTTACATGAAAATGGAATAGCAGCTGCTGTTTCTTCAAATTTATCAATTGTTAATGGAGATCAAATTCGAAAGGTTATTAATGCTGCTCCAGAGTACTTAAAAGTGTCACTTTCAGGATACTATCCTGATGTGTATGATGTAACTCATGGTGGTGGAGATATTAACCTTGTTAAGGCAAATCTATACCG